>RCNB010002963.1_pt1 | contig 10226 bp, 7 predicted proteins | sample 2041321 | NCBI WGS metagenome assembly RCNB01 (sample SAMN09708232, study PRJNA481090) | Marine sediment metagenome, whole genome shotgun sequencing project.
ACCGACTCGCACATCTGTCTTATTGATAGAAAAAAAAACTATCATACCTACTGGAGATTAATTTTTTTCATAATTTCGATACAAATTGATAAAAATGATTAAATAGGAAAGATTGAGGAAATCGAGGATTTTCCTAACATATTTTATATTTTATAATTTTAATACTGAGTTTACTTTATCCTTAATCGTTGAACGCTTAATCTCCTTAAGAATATTCATCGAGACATATAAATTTTCTAATTTTTATCTACTGATAATAATCCTTAGTTTAAAATAGAGGTAAAATAAAATGGCTGAAAGTTTAGATAAAGAAAAACCTAAGGAAATAGAAAAGGAAGAAAGCAAACCCTCAAAATTAATAGCCTATCCTCAGATATGTGCCGTTGAAAACGACGATAGTTCTGGATTTGATATAGAAGTTTATTTACCTGGGGTTGATAAAGACACTGTTAAGCTGAAAATGGATAGTGAATACATCCAAGTCTCAGGTGAAACAGATACAGTAAAATACACAGGTTTTTATAGTTTATGTTGTCCTGTTGAACCAAAAAAAGCTACAACTACATACAAAGAAGGGTTGCTTAAAATCCATGTTCCTTATAGGGAAATAAAAATGAATACAATAGATATTAAAATAGATTAATTTTTTTTTTAATTTTTTTAAAGTTTGACCAAATTGAAAAGGTGATAGTTATAACTCGCAAGTTGGAAGAATGTGTAGAAAATATTGAGAGAAAAAAAGTAATGCCCCATAAAACTAGTAATCTCCTGAAAAACATGGAATATGATGAAAAAGTGTTGAAAGAAGAGATATGTGAAAATTTAGAAGATGAAAATGATATCGGGGAAAATGACGAGTTCTGAAAAAAAACTTTGAAAATATATATTAAGAAGATTTTCGCTTTTTTTTAATAATTTGTTTAACCTTCATTCCAATTAATGCCCCTGTTAGAGCAGTTCCAAATAGAATTAACACATTAACATAGCCTTCTACGAATAAAAACTGTAAAATAAAAGGTTCAAAAGATAATCCGAACATAATCCAATAGAAAACAAATCCTTGAGCCACTATGAAGGGAACTAACCATAGAGAAGCTTTTATACCGTAGTGGTAAATGTCTTCTTTGTATGTCAAAAAAAAACTCATAAAAAATAGCAATAAAAGAGGTAAGAAGAAATTCTGGATATATGTAAGGAACGGCCAAATCAAAATAGTTCTATCCATATCATTATGGGAAATCCAATTACCAAATCGATCGATCATTATTGTATTAGCAATTATTCCAAAGAAGCCTAATAATACGATAACATAAGCAAGAATCACTCCACCTTGTCGGCCCCAGTCAATTTTAACGTTTCTCTTTTTTACTTCATGTGATGAAATTTCGTCTAATTCTTTTCGATTTCTCTTAAATTTCATACTTAGCACTCTTTTATTAAGGTTAAAATCAAGTTTTTTGAACAATATAAATATTTTTTTTTAATTCTCTGTAATGATTTAATTTAGGTTACTTTAAAAATAATTTAATCAGTGACCCAAAATTATTCGAAATATTCAATCTCCTTTTGTAAATGTATAGCTCGTGAAGAACTTCCAATAAGTATATTAAATGTGCCAGGTTCCACAACCCAACTATGGGTTGAGTCATCATAGAAGGAGAAATCGCTAAATTTCAAATTGAACTCTACTGTTTTTTTTTCATTTTGTTCCAAATTCACTTTTTCAAATTGTTTTAATTCTTTTGGAGGGCGATCCGTACTACTTTCGATATCTTGAACATATAGTTGAATAATTTCCGCTCCTGATCGGTTACCTGTATTAATGATATCAACAGACACTGTAACGGTATCATTTTTGGAAAATTTTTCTTTATCTAGTTTAAGATTCTCGTAATGAAAAGTTGTATAAGATAACCCATATCCGAAAGGAAAGAGAGGTTCAATTTGTTCCTTGTCAAAATAACGATAACCAACATAGATTCCTTCATCATAAAAAACTTTTTCTTCAACTCCCGGAAAATTTCTTTCAGATTTGTGTGCAGGGGAATCTGAAAGCTTTTTAGGAAATGTTAAGGTTAATTTTCCCGAAGGATTCACATCACCAAACAAAACATTCGCAATCGCGGTTCCTACTTCCATACCCCCGTACCACGCTTCAATAACCGAAGGGACGCTATCAATCCAATCGTCCATACCTATAGGGCTCCCATTTATGAGAACTACAATAGTTCTAGGGTTTTGTTTTACAGTTCTCTTAATTAATTCGATTTGTTCTAACGGTAGTTCAAAAAACGTCTTGTCTTCACCTTCAGCATCCATGCCATGTTCATGATTGAGCCCGGCGAATATAATTGTTACATCTGCCTCTGATGGAGTTTCTATTATTTCTACTCTGCCCCTACATTTTTGTTTTAACCCCTCGAGAGGTGTAATCTCGTATGGAGGATAATTAACTGAGCTACCTCCACCAGATAATATGTCTCCTCCTCCAAATTTATTGTCAGCATTAGGACCAACAATAGCTAACTTTTTCAGTTTATCAATGTCTAACGGTAATAAATCGTCCTTATTTTTCAATAAGACTATACCATTTTCAGCTATCTTGCGAGCTATTGACTGATGTTCAGGTGTGTTTCTACTTCCACTAGGGAGCGTACTTTTTTCGTCAAATAAGCCAACTAAAAACATAACTCTTAACAATCGTCTAATATTGCCATTAAGGGTTTCTTCGGAAAATTTTCCTTCTTCAAAGGCGTTTTTCAGTTGTGCTTTGCTTAACTTTTTTGATGTGGGCATCTCAAGAGACAACCCAGCGTTAACACATCCTTCTGTACTTGTGTAAGCTGTGGCAAGCCAATCCGAAACGGTAAATCCTCTGAAACCCCAATTTTCCATCAATCTCTCTCTCAAGAGATTATAATTCTCTGATCCATATATTCCATTTACTTTATTATAACACATCATAAATGACCAAGCATCAGCTTCTTGAACAGTAGCTTTAAAGGCGGGTAAATATATTTCTTGAAGTGCTCGTTCGCTCACTTCTGAACTAGACGTAAATCTGTTTGTTTCTTGATTATTACATACAAAATGTTTTACACAAGCAGCGATTCTCTGGCTTTGAATTCCTTTTACTGTAGCAACAGCAAGAATTTTATTTAAATGTGGGTCCTCTGTTTGATACTCAAAAGTTCTTCCATTCATTGGAGTTCTTTGGATATTAATTCCCGGAGCAAGCAGCATTTGAGCACCAACTTCACGAACTTCTTCAGCTACAGCCTTTCCAAACTCATACGATAGCTTAGGATCCCATGTAGCGGCTCTACAAATAGCAGAAGGAAAATATGTGCTCTTTGTTTTACCCATCGTGTCATCTCGAACCCCGTGAGGACCATCATACATAGTATATGATTTTACACCCAATCTTTTAATGCGTTTAGTATGCCACATTAATCTTCCCGAACATAGCTTAAATTTTTCCGCAAGCGTTAATCTACTTAATAAATCTTTTACCCGCTCTTCTAACTCTAAACTTTCATCTCTAAACGGAAGTTGGGATAATTCTTCATCTGAATAAGTTTTACTCACTTTATTTGACATCTCTCTACTTATGATTAATTTAAAGAAAACATTAGAAAAAATAAGTTTTTCAATATTTTATTCTAGTCATCTTACATAATTGAGACTTACTGATTATTTCTAAATCTTTTTTAACCTTTAATGATATGGATATTTGCATATTTAGTTGATTTCTATAAAAAATTCGTATAAATTAGATTAGAAAAAAAGGTTAATTCAAATCATGAAATATTGGTTTAATAAGCCAGAATTGAAAGCGATTTTACCATTAGCGGCTTCCAGTGCTGTAAGGGGTTTAAGTTCGAATTTTAACACGCCAAGGATATTTATGGGTCCTAATGCCCTTCCTAAAGGAAAGGGGTTAGGGGCGTCTCCTATTGATTTTATCGGGGCTAAATGTTCAAAGAAACGAGCATTTATTATCACCGACGATTTTGCAAAGCGTTTTTCCGCTAGAGTAAGTAAAGCTTTTGAAGCTGGCGGATTTAAAACACAGATTTGGAGTAATGCTTTACCAGAAGCGCCCTTGAGTAATGTTAAAGAATGCAGTGAAATCATGAGCAAGTTTAATCCCGATCTTATAGTAGCCTTGGGTGGCGGATCGATAATTGATGGAGCTAAAGGTGCTTGGATATATTACGAACGGCCTGACGTAACTGACTTAAGGGTACTAAGTCCTTTTGAGCCTTTGGGATTAAGAAAAAAAGCAATATTTACAGCCATTCCCACTACAAGCGGTACAGGTTCAGAATGCACCGCCACAGCTGTAATTCATGATACAGAAAACAATCGAAAAATACCCGTAGCAAATTCTGATCTTCTGCCTGATTTTGCAATATTAGTTCCTGAATTTACAATGACAATGCCACCTAAGCTTACCGCTGGAACAGGCTTAGATGTACTTTCTCATGCAATGGATGCTATAATGTCTCCGGCAGCTAGTGATCTTTCTGATGCAATAAACCTTTCGGCTATCAAAACGGTTTTTAAATTTTTACCACGAGCTTATCATCACGGTCAGGATAGGGAAGCTAGGTTTCGTATGCTTGTAGCTTCGAGTTTGGGAGGTATAGGAATTCAAACGAGTGGTGCTGCATTGACTCACAGTTTTGGGCATTCCTTAGGATCATTGCTTCATGTCCATCACGGTATTGCTGTTGGAATTTTTATTCCATTCGTTTTTCAATTCTATCGAGAAGTTTCTGATAAATACTTAGAAATTTGCGACGCCCTCAAAATTGAAGGGAAAACTAAACAAGAACGTTTTCATGGGCTTATGGAAAAAGTAAGAACTCTGTTCGAAGAATTAGAAGTTCCGTTGAATTTAAAAGATTTAGAGATATCTAAAGAAGATTTAGAAAAGAATATGGAAAAACTTGCGCTTTTTACACATGAAGATATTGATTCAGTCTTCAGCCCTCGCCCAATTACAATCGATCAATGTAAAAAAATATTTAGATATGCTTTTGAGGGTAAAAGTATCGATTTTTAAAGGAGGTTAATATGTTGAAAGGTTATCATGGCAAATTCCTTGAAGTAAATTTAAATAATTTGGAAACTCAAGAGATTCCTCTTTCCGAGGATGATCTAAAGAATTTTATCGGTGGATCAGCTTTAGCTGCAAAGTTGATTTATAATCATATAGAAGAGGGTATAGACCCATTAGATCCAAAAAATCCATTAGTATTTTCTACTGGCCCTTTCACAGGCACTTCAATTCCAATGGTTAGTCGATATACGGTTAGCGGTATTTCACCCTTATCAGGATACTGGGGTGAAGCATCCAGTGGCGGAACATTTCCGTTTCTGTTGAAACGGTGTGGATATGATGGATTCTTCATCATAGGCAAGGCAGATGATCCAATTTACTTATATGTAAATAATGGAGTTGCAGAAATAAAAAACGCTTCACATCTTTGGGGTAAAAATTGTTATGAAACTCAGAAGTTAATTAAAGATGAGTTAGAACAAAAGGTTATTAGTGTAGCCAGCATTGGGTTGGCAGGGGAAAGAAAGATAGGATATGCAGGAATAATAAACGACAATGGAAGGGCAGCAGGGCGATGTGGATTTGGGGCATTGATGGGTTCAAAAAACTTAAAAGCAGTGGCGGTGGCTGGTAATCTAAAGGCAACCTTAGCTGACGGTGAGAAAGTAAAAGTATTAGCCAAAGAAATGGCATCTGTGATTGATGGTAATTTTCTTTCATTAGCGTATCGTGAATATGGTACTCTATTATATATGGATATGGGTATGACTTTAGGAGATGTTCCTGCTAAATATTATCAGAAAAGTGTATTTCCGGTACAAAAGGTTACTGGCCATGCATTAAGGCAGAATTATGTAGTAGAAAATAGTGCTTGTTTGGGATGTCCCATTGGATGCGGTCGTGAAATTAAGGATTTTAATACTGATTATAAAATTATTGATGGACCTGAATATGAGACAGTAGGTGCTTTTGGACCTTTATGCATGAATTTTGATTTTGATTCCATTATCACAGCGAACCATCTATGTAATTTGCATGGTCTTGATACAATATCAGCAGGAGTATCCATTGCATACGCTATGTATCTTTATGATATTGGAGCACTCTCTAAAGAAGAGGCTAATATGGAATTAAAATGGGGGGATGGGAAAACGATCGTGAAATTGGTTGATATGATTGTTAATCAAGAAGGTATTGGAAACTTACTTTCCCAAGGAACAAAAGCAATGGCTTTAAAATTAGGACGTGATGTAGATGAAGCTGCCCAAATCAAGGGTCTAGAAATGCCGCTTCATGATGGGAGGGCATTTCACGGATTAGCAATATCCTATGCTACAAGCCCACGAGGCGCATGTCATTTAAAGGGGGATTATTATAATGTAGATTTAGGTGGGGGGGTCCCAGAATTTAAGATAATGCCCGGTGATCGTTTATCTTCAAAACATAAAGCTGTAAATGCTGCTAAATTTCAGAGTTTTAGAGAAATTTTTGACGCTTTGACCCTTTGCAAATTTGCGCCATTTACAGTTACAAAGATTTGTGAAATATTAAATGCTATTACTGGTTGGAATGTAGATTCTGATGCTTTGCTTGCTATAGGAGATAGATCAATCAACTTAAAAAGAGCTATTAGCAATAAACTTGGTTTGACCAGGGAAGAAGATAGATTACCAAAAATCTGTCTCAAATCTTTAAATGAAGGCAGTAGTTCAGGAAGCGTACCTGATATGGATTATCTTCTTAAGAAATATTATAAATACCGTAAATGGGATTGGGAAACGGGTAAACCTTCTAAAGAGATATTACTTGAACTAGGCTTAACCGATGTAGCTCAAGATTTGTACTAAATCTAAATGAAAAATTTTTAAAAACCAAATAGTAATATGCTATGGATTTAATATTTGAATGAGACACTTATGAAAGTAATACTGATTTTGTATGATACTTTAAATAGGCATTATCTACCACCTTATGGCTGTGATTGGGTTCATGCACCAAATTTTAAGAGACTTGCTGAAAAGACAGTTACTTTTGATAATTGTTTTGCTGGAAGTCTTCCTTGCATTCCAGCTAGAAGGGAACTCCACACCGGGCGTTATAATTTTTTACATAGAAGTTGGGGTCCTTTAGAACCTTTTGATGATTCAATGCCAAATATTTTAAAATCTAATAAAGTATATACTCATCTTGTTAGCGATCACTATCATTATTGGGAAGACGGGGGTGCAACGTACCATACTCAATATAGTTCTTGGGAAATTATTCGTGGGCACGAAGGGGATCCTTGGAAAGGTGAAGTAAGAGATCCAGAAATTCCAGAGCATGTTAGTAATATGAGGGAGAATTTAAATCTTGGTTGGCGTCAAGATTGGGTAAATAGAAAATATATGCAAAAAGAGGAAAATATGCCTCAAGCAGTCACTTTCAAAAAAGGATTGGAATTTATCGAGACTAATTTTGAGGAAAATAATTGGTTTCTTCAAATTGAAACATTTGATCCCCATGAACCTTTCGTCACCCCACAAAAGTATAAAGATTTATATAATGATAATTATGATGGCCCCCACTTTGATTGGCCGAATTATGGTGCAGTAACTGAAACTCCGGAACAAGTGGAACATTGTCGTAAAGAGTATGCCGCTTCAGTTAGTATGTGTGATCATTATCTCGGAAAAATATTAGATATAATGGATGAGAAAAATATGTGGGATGACACAATGCTAATTGTTACTACTGATCACGGTTTTCTTTTAGGGGAAAAAGGGTGGTGGGCTAAAATGGTGCAACCAATTTATAATGAAATTGCTCACATTCCGTTATTTATATGGGATCCGAGATCTGCTAAAAAGGATGAGAGAAGAAAAACTCTTATACAAACTATAGATTATGCTCCAACTATTTTAGAATTTTTTGGAATTAGACCAACGAAAGATATGCAGGGAAAAGTTTTAAAAGACACAATTAACAACGACAATAAAATAAGAAGTGCTGCTCTTTTTGGTGTTCATAGTGGACATGTGAACGTAACAGATGGAATTTATACTTATATGAGAGGTCCTACTAATCCTTTAAATAAACCAATATTTAATTATACACTTATGCCAACCCATATGCGAAACTTTTTTGCTATAAGTGAACTAAAAGAAATGGTTTTATCTGAGCCTTTTAATTTTTCAAAAGGCTGTAAAATGTTAAAGATTCCAAGAAATATTGTCGTCTATCCTTATATTTTTGGGTCACTCCTTTTTGATCTTAAGAAAGATCCTACTCAAGAAAGCCCTATTATTGATCTTGATATTGAAACGCGAATGATAAAAATCATGGTGGAACTGATGAAAGAAAATGATGCACCTATTGAGCAATATAACCGATTAGGAATTCCTATTGATGGAAATGTAAAAAAATCTCATTTAAATTTAGAAGAGCAGCGGGAAGGAATTCGAGATAAGATTGGTGATACAGAGATTGTTTGGCGAGATAAAGGAAAAAGTATGTATTACTCATTTTTATTATCAATATCACCAGTTATGCAAAGCCAAGTTTTAACGCTAATCGAAAAAGAAATAATTACTACAAAAATAACTGAAATAGACGAAGATTTTCTGATAAAAATATTTAAAAGAATCATTCCAAAGTGGAGCAATATGTATCTTGAAATCTTATATCAATTTGTGAAAAAGGGAAAATAATCAATATTTTGTCGGTGGATTATTACACCATATAAAATGATTTTTCTCAATTTCTATCATGTTAGGAACTTTAAATTCACAATCTTTTGTTTTAGCATCTGATGAACAGCGTGGATTAAAAGAACATCCAGGAGGAGGGTTTATTGGGCTTGGAACTTCACCATCGATGACAAAACTAATTTCTTGGTTATAAGGATCAATTTCAATTCGTGAATTAAGAAGAGCTTGGGAGTATGGATGAGTAGGATTTGAAAAAATCTGATCAGTGCTTCCAATCTCAACAAGACGGCCGAGATACATGACAGCGATTCTGTCAGCAATATGATTTATAACAGATAAGTCGTGAGTTATAAACAAATATCCATAACCGTATGTTTTTTGTAAAGTTTTAAGCAAGTTAAGGATTTGTGCTTGTACAGATACATCGAGAGCAGATGTAGGTTCATCAAGAATGATTAGCTCTGGATTGCAAGCTAGTGCTCTTGCGATAATAATTCTCTGTTTTTGCCCACCTGAAAACTCATGAGGGAAACGATCCAAATGTTCTCGCTTTAAAGAAACTGCTTCCATTAATTTCAAGACATGTTTTCTGACTTCAGTTTTTTTCGTAATACCCATTAAATTTTTGAGAGGCTCGCCGATTATGTCAACCACCTTCAAGCGAGGATTTAAGGATGCATCGGGGTCTTGGAAAATAATCTGAATTTTTTGTCTTAAAACAGATGGATATTTAGTAGGGATTTGCTTATCACGAAATAAAACGTCTCCCTCTTCTTTATCAAGTAAGCCCAAAATTAATTTTGCAACAGTCGTTTTCCCACATCCACTTTCCCCAACTAATCCTAATGTTTCGCCCGTTTTCACCTCAAAAGAGATCCCGTCAACAGCTTTTACAACTCCTATCTGTTTTTTAAGAATTCCCCCACGAAGGGGATAATATACTTTTAGATTTTCAACTCGTAATAGGGTTTTCCCTTTTTCAATAACGGTTATATCTCTAATATTTTGGAACGATATGGATTTATAGGCTATATTTTTTGCAACAATTGCAGCGATTATTGAACTTATAAGAGCTATTAAGAAATTCAAGCTAAAATTATCTGAAAATTCTTCAAGTTGATTTAAAAAAGTATAGGTAAGATAAGTAAGACCGGGGATAATACTGATAAGAGAAATCAACTTAACCCTATTAACTAATTGAATTTTATTCCCCCATTGTACGAAAAATATCGTTACGCCAAGAAGAAGAAGAATAGAGATTCCATAGAACAATTTACTTGAATTTAAATCGTCATTTTCGATTTGAAATACCGAAATAACTTCGAGAAGTATAATCGTTATAATTGATACTACGAAGAAAAAGGCTCGACTAATAATAGTAAATAATAAAGATTTTTTAAAGCCCTTATCGTATACTTTCATAACGACAATTACTCCAGTAAGAATGGAAATCACATCTATAGTAATAT
>RCNB010002964.1_pt1 | contig 10225 bp, 11 predicted proteins | sample 2041321 | NCBI WGS metagenome assembly RCNB01 (sample SAMN09708232, study PRJNA481090) | Marine sediment metagenome, whole genome shotgun sequencing project.
GACTACCCGGAAAAAGTTACAACCCTTACATTGAATAGTTTCGATACCGGCGGATTTGGCAGCAACGATGTATACCAGTTTGCTCTATCACCTGAAGCTGAAGCGAGACAAGTTGCACGGCGGGCTATTTCTGAAGGGCGCCTGAATGCAATTGTTCTAGCTCCCCGCAGTGCCTGGGGTGAAAGAGTGATCAATAGCTTTGCAGATGAACTGAGGGCTTACGGCGGAAAAGTCCTTGATACGTCATTGTACGATACGCAGTCACCCGACTTTTCTGAGAACATAAAAAGCCTGTTGCTACTCGACCAAGGCGACGCGCGTCATCAACAGATCAACCGGACAATCGGCACTAACACCGGTTACGAACCACGAGTGCGGGAAGACGCCGACTTTATATTCCTCGCGGCAAATAATAAAAATGGTGGCATGATTCGGCCACAGCTTCGTTTTCACTACGCCGGGCAATTTGCGACTTATTCAACTTCAGCAATATATCAACCGGGGGGTAAAGCTGATTCCGACCTGAATGGAATTGTATTTCCTGACTCTCCATGGGTAATCGGCACCGCGTCTGCGGACGAACTCGATGCAACGATTAAAACGCACTGGGGCAAGAATGCGCTGCGCAGGCAACGCTTCTATGCACTGGGTCACGATGCCTACAAGCTTCTGCCATTTCTCAATGGTCAGGGTGCTCAAATCCCTGGCGCAATAAAGGGATTATCGGGAACACTAAGCGTAGACAAAGATGGTCGTATCGAACGCCGTCTGAGCTGGGCAATCATCACTAAAGGTCGCCCCTACCCGCTGGCAGAGACGCCGCAACTTATTCAGGACAACCCGGAAAGCGCACTCCTCCCATAATTGCGTCTTCATGTCGGATAAGTTACCCAAACACCTCGCAGCCGGCGCTCTCTGCGAAGACCTTGCTCTAAAACATTTGCATCGTCATGGACTGAAGCTCATTGAGCGGAATTTCAGCTGCCGCTTAGGTGAACTGGATTTAATCATGCGTTCTGATTCTTGCCTGATAATCGCCGAAGTGCGCTATCGCAAAAACCTACAATATGGCGGGGCCGCCGCAACCGTTAGCCACACAAAGCAACAGCGGATTATTAGAGCTACACAAACATACCTGCAGAAACACCCGCAACTTAAACAGTTGCCGGTTCGCTTCGACGTAATTGCCATGTCCGGTGAACTAACAGCCCCAAAGATTGAATGGCTGGAAAATGCTTTTGGGGCCGCCAACACAATTTAGGGCGAGCCAGCCTTCGCAGTGCTATATTTAGCCTATGAATATGAAATCGCGAATCAAACAACACTTTGAAGAAAGCATCGCCGTCAAATCCGCATCCTTAGATACACTGGTGCCATTGATAGAAGCTGGCGGCATGCTCATGGTCGAATGTCTACGTAATGGTGGAAAAATTCTGAGTTGTGGCAATGGCGGTTCAGCCGGTGATGCTCAGCATTTTTCTGCCGAACTACTCAATCGCTTCGAAATGGAACGTCCGCCATTAGCAGCAATTGCACTTACAACTGACAGCTCAACGCTCACCTCAATTGCTAATGATTACTCTTATGAAGAGGTATTCAGCAAACAGATAGCGGCACTTGGGCAAAAAGATGACGTGCTGTTGGCCATATCCACATCAGGCAACTCGCCTAATGTTGTCAAAGCTATCGAGGTTGCACACGAGAAAGGCATGCATGTAGTAGCACTCACCGGCCGTGACGGCGGCAGCATGCAGGCACTATATAAATCATCAGATGTAGAAATACGTGTACCGACGAACAGAACCGCACGTATTCAGGAAGTACATCTGCTCGCAATACATTGCCTATGCGACATGATTGATTCATCAATCTACGGTGAAGCCTCTTAAGGCAGCGAAAGCCAGCAGAGATTCTGCCAGAGATTCTTCGAGGCTATTTAACGACCCTCAACTTAGGACGTGAAGGCTTTGGTGGTGGGCTGTCGTTTTTAATTTCGGCCTCATTATTACTGGAATCCGTACCGGTAGAAATCTCGATTTCATCTTCGGTTAAAGCAAAGATCATGCCCTCACCCGATTCCCGCGCATAGATACCCAAAATGGCATCAGCCGGAATATACAACTCCATTGGGCGACCATTGAAACGGGCGCTAAAGGTGATGCAATCATTGCCAATTACCAGCGAACTGGTAGCCGAGTAACTCACATTCAGAATCAGTTTTCCGGCCTCAGCATACTCGCCGGGAGCCTGAACCCCTTCATGCGATGCATCGACAACGATCAACGGCGTTTCGCCGTTGTCCGTCATCCATTCGTGCAAAGCACGCAGCAAATAAGGGCGCTTAGATGTCATAGCGTTAGTGACAGCAGCTAAAAACTACTGCTGCATCTCGTGTTCGAGTTCGGTCAGGCTTTCCTGGAAAGAAGGCCGCGAAAAAACAAGGTTCATATACTGCTGAATCGGCTTAGCTGTTGCAGGCAGTTCGATTCCGTAAGAACGCAAGCGCCACAAGATAGGCGAAATACTGGCATCAACCAATGAGAAATCATCGCTCAAGAAGTAAGGCTTAATCAAAAATACTTCGACACTTCCCAGAATACTTTCTGTCAGAATCTTCTTCGCACGAGTGGCCTGACGTTTTTCAGTGGCGTTCTCGATCGCTTCTGCCATTGAGTACCAGTCTTTCTCGATGCGATATAACGCAAGACGAAACTGAGCACGGGTTACCGGATCAACCGGCATCAATGGAGGATGAGGAAAACGCTCATCAAGGTATTCAATAATGACTCGTGAGTCATACAACACAAGATCACGATCAACCAGAGTCGGAACACTGTGATAAGGATTCAGATCAATAAGATCTTCCGGCATTTCAGGACCATCAACATTAACGATATCAATATTAATGTTCTTTTCAGCCATAACTAAACGAGTACGATGACTGTAAAAACAGGTCGGACTCGAGAACAGCGTCATAATGGAGCGCTTATCAGCGACAATACCCATTGTTTTCTCCGCATACGCAAAGGCGTATTTAATTCAGTGAAAAACGCGCCCGGAAAAACGGGCGCGACTCATTTTTTATTGGGTGACCCGGGAGCGCCAACCGCTTTTTAATCAGACTTAACGTCTTTCCAGATCTCATCCTTCAACAAGTATGAGAGCAACAGGAAGAACAGTAGGAAGATAATTACCCAGATACCCAGGTGCGCTCTCTCGAGCTGCTCAGGGGCACCCGCGTAGTCAAGAAAGTTAACCAGATCGCGTACAAATGCATCGTACTCTTCAGGGCTTAACTTGCCTTCAGTAACCTGCTCAAAGCCTGCGAACTCCATGCGGGTCAGGCCGTCAGCGTATTCAACTTCGTCAAAGATTGCGCGCTGAGTACCCTGCAGTTCCCACAACACATGAGGCATGCTCGCATTCTCAAGAACCAGATTATTCACACCACTGGAACGTGACTCATCAAGATAGAAGGCACGCAGGAAGTTATACAGATAATCAGTACCTTTACTACGGGCAATCAACGACAAGTCCGGAGGAGCCTGACCAAACCACGCCTCGGCATTCTTAGGAGGCATCGCAATTTCCATCAGGTCTGATGTTCTCTCAGCGGAAAACATCAGATTATTAATCAACTGCTCATCTGTTAGACCCAGGTCTTCACCAACACGGTTGAAGCGAACGTACTGCATTGAGTGACAACCCATGCAGTAATTGACGTAATTACGCACACCGCGTTGCAAAGATGCCGTATCAGCAACATCGTTACCGACTGAATCATTAAGACCGCTGCCACCACCGGAAGCCTGAACTCCCCCAGACAGAGCCATCATCGCAACAGCAACTAGAGCGTATGTGAATTTATTGAATTTCATAGATTTACTAAAACTCATTTGTGATACACCACTCTGTCAGGTACCGGCTTCGTCTTTTCGCGTGCTGTATAGAACGGCATCAAAAGGAAGAAACTAAAGTAGATGAGAGTGAAGAGACGTGCGAACCAGGTGTAGATACCTTCAGCTGGCAGCAGCCCCAGGTAACCTAGAGCCAGGAAACTCACCGCAAAGCAGCCCAATGCAAACTTATAGGTCCAACCGCGATAACGGATCGACTTAACTTTGCAACGGTCGAGCCATGGCAGGAAGAACAATACAACGATTGCGCCGCCCATCAGAACCACGCCACCCAGCTTATCGGGCACCGCACGCAAAATTGCATAGAACGGAGTGAAGTACCAAACAGGGGCAATATGCTCAGGTGTCTTAAGTGAGTTAGCCGGCTCGAAATTGGCATGCTCCAGGAAGTAACCACCCATTTCCGGCGCAAAGAAAATCACTGAGCAGAAGGCGATCAGGAAAATGTTAATCGCGACCAGATCCTTAGATGTCAGATAAGGGTGGAACGCCACGCCATCGACAGGGATTCCGTCAGGACCTTTGTTCTCTTTAATCTCGATGCCATCAGGGTTATTGGAACCGGTTTCATGGAGCGCAAGGATATGCATTACAACCAACATAACTAGCGCCAATGGCACTGCAATAACATGCAGCGCAAAGAAACGGTTCAACGTGATATCAGAGATAAAGAAGTCGCCACGAATCCACTCAACCAGCGGATCACCTACAAGAGGGATGGCACCGAAGAGTGAAATAATGACCTGAGCACCCCAATAAGACATCTGACCCCAAGGGAGCAAATAGCCCAGGAAGCCTTCAGCCATAAGGGCTACATAGATCACCATACCGATGAGCCACAAAAGCTCACGGGGCTTCTTATACGATCCGTACAACATGGCACGGAACATATGCAGATAAACAACAATAAAGAATGCCGAAGCACCTGTTGAATGCATATAGCGAATCAACCAGCCCCACTCCACATCACGCATGATGTATTCAACTGAAGCAAATGCATCTTCAGCAGAAGGCTTGTAGTTCATTGTCAGGAAAATACCGGTAATCAGCTGAATGATCAGAACGACCATTGCCAACACACCAAATACATACCAGAAGTTAAAGTTTTTAGACGCGTAGTACTCGGTCGCGTGCTCTTTAATCATCTTGCTTAGCGGGAACCGGGCGTCGATCCATCCCAGAAGTTGCTCGCCGCGGCCTGCGTCTGCTTTTACATTGCTCATGCGGCTTCTCCTCCGTCTTCACCCACCACAATCAAATTGTCACCGACAAAACGATAAGGAGGAACAGTAAGGTTGGTTGGTGCAGGAACACCGGTAAACACACGACCGGAAAGATCAAATTTTGAACCGTGACAAGGGCAGAAGAAACCGCCAACCCAGTCAGGCCCCAAGTCAGCCGGAGCAACTTCAAAACGATCGGTAGGAACACAACCGAGATGAGTACAGTTAGCAACAAGAACCAAAACGTCCTTCTTCAGGGCGCGGAACTCATTCTTCGCGTATTCAGGTTGATCTGATTCATCAGAATCCGGGTCACGCAAAGAAACTTTGCTGCCCTCAAGGCGCTCAAGCATTGTGTCGGTGCGACGCAATACCCAAACAGGTTTGCCGCGCCATTCAACACGCAACAAAGCACCGTCTTCCAGTTTACTAATGTCGACTTCTATGGGTGCACCCGCTGCCTGCGCTCTCGCACTCGGCTTCCACGATGACAAGAATGGCACCGCTGTAAAGGCTATACCTACGCCGCCTGTTACGCTGGTTGCTACCGCAAGAAAGTGGCGGCGACTAAGACCTTCGTCTGCGCTCATCCAGTAAAACCTCCCGAAAAATGTCTGACATACACCAGCCAGAAGGCTGGTGTGCCGAAAAGTGTGCGGATTATACACAGCAAAACTGTGAATTGCCTATAGTTTCTAGTGTTTACAAGCTTCTCAGAGGGGACTGTAGCGCAGGTTTGCGCAAACGATAGTTGTCCGCTCAGGATTTTGCCCCGATCGAGAGGCCTTTCTTAGCTGAAATCAGCCCAAGCGGCGGATCTTTGCCCCCATTTGACGCAGCTTTTCTTCAATACACTCATAACCACGATCGATATGATAGATACGGTCAACTATAGTCTCGCCTTCAGCGACTAGGCCCGCAAGGACAAGACTGGCGGATGCACGCAAATCGGTAGCCATAACCGGAGCCGCTTTTAACTGCTCAACCCCCCGCACTATGGCGGTATTGCCGCTGAGGCTGATATTGGCCCCCATACGCTGCAATTCAGGAATATGCATGAAGCGGTTTTCAAAAATATTCTCAGTAACGGTGGCGACACCTTCGGCGACAGTATTAAGCACCATTAGCTGCGCCTGCATATCAGTTGGAAAACCCGGGTATACAGCCGTATTGATATCAACCGCCTTTAACTGACGGCCACGCATATCCAGCTCAATCCAGTCTTCGCCGGTCTCGATTGAGGCGCCCGCCTCCCGCAACTTTTGCAGTATGTTCTCGAGATGAGCCGGATTGGCTTTCTTCAAGCGTAAATGCCCGCCAGTTATCGCAGCGGCGACTAAAAATGTGCCCGCTTCGATTCTGTCAGGCTGAATTCGATAATGCGTGCCATGCAGCTTCTTCACACCCTGTATCGTCATCTTGCTAGTGCCGGCACCTTCTATTTTTGCGCCCATAGATATCAGAAACTTAGCTAAATCCTCAACCTCCGGCTCCTGTGCGGCGTTCTCAAGAATGGTTTCGCCGTCTGCAAGCACAGCAGCCATCATCAGGTTCTCGGTACCGGTAACTGAAACCACCTCCATGACGATATGCGCGCCCTGCAACCGATCGGCACGTGCCCGGATATAGCCATCTTCGATATCAACGGCAGCGCCCATTGCCTGCAAGCCTTTCACATGCACATCAACAGGACGGGCACCGATGGCACAACCACCGGGCAATGACACATCCGCCTCACCAAAACGCCCCATCAAAGGCCCCAAGACAAGTATCGATGCCCGCATGGTTTTCACCAGGTCATAAGGCGCCTCTCGCTCGGTGATATTCGACGCATCGACTTCAATTTCCATCTGCTCATGCACTGTCACTTCCGCACCCATGCGACCTAGAAGCTCGATCGAGGTAGTGACATCCTGCAGATGCGGCACATTGCTGATATGCACCGAGTCTTCGGTTAACAAAGTAGCGGCCAGAATCGGCAGCGTGGCGTTTTTGGCTCCGGAGATAACAACCGAGCCCTCTATGCGGGCACCGCCCGTAATTGCTAGCTTATCCACTACTTTGGGTATCCATATTTATCGTGACAGGGTGTTTATTAAGGCAGTCGGCTTATAGAAAACGCTTGCGGTACTCAGGCCTCTTCAGGAGTTTTAGCCTGTATAGATAAGGCATGAATCTCTCCACCTACCAAATCGCCAAGCGTTTTATAAACCATCTGATGCCGCTGTAACTGCCGCTTACCTTCAAATTCGGCACAAATTACGATGGCCTCAAAATGAGTGTCATCTTCACTTAATACCTGCACATTGGCGCCGGGCAATCCACCGGCAATCAACTTTTCAATTTCCTGAGGGGTCATTAATAGCTCTCACACGTGTCTAGAATAAAACAAGCCGGAATTCTAGCGCATCCGGAACGGGCGCGGACAACAATCGACTGCAGGCAAAATAGCATCGGTTTGAACGGCATCTGAATGCGCCTTTGTGTATCATTCCTGATATACAGCAACACCAGCGTAACTCCCCCAACTTATAAGCACACCTAGCAAACAAGAACCCGAATCGATGCTGATGCACATCCTTGCCATTGTGGCTGGCACTACTCTATTGGTATACGGGGCTGACCGCTTCGTTATCGGCGCGAGTGCGACTGCCCGCAACTTTGGTCTGTCCCCCATGCTCATCGGGCTCACCGTCGTAGGTTTCGCAACATCTGCACCTGAAATACTGGTTTCAGTAACAGCCTCTTTAAAAGGCGCTAGTGAACTCGCTGTTGGCAACGCCTTAGGCAGCAATATTGCGAACATCGGTCTGGTGTTAGGCACCGCAGCTCTGGTGAAACCCATCATGATTAGCGACTCAACCGCATTGCGTCGTGAAATGCCGGTGCTGGTCGTACTCACCTTGCTGAGCATTCTGGTATTTGTTGATGACCAACTCAGCTTTATCGATGGCGTGGCGCTTCTGATCACGTTTGTCGTTTTTATGTTCTGGATTGTGCGTGTCAGCCTCGGTGACAAAGGCGCGCTAACGACCGCTGGTTCTGCCGACCAGATATCCGACACGATGGAGCTCGAGGTTGATGCGAAAATACCCAAGGACATGCCAACCCGCACATCTCTATTCTGGCTGATACTCGGCTTAGCGATTTTGCTTGGTGGCGCAAATATGCTGGTCTGGGGTGCAGAGAACCTGGCACGCCAACTGGGTATCTCTGAACTGATTATTGGCCTAACCATTGTCGCTATTGGCACCAGTCTGCCGGAACTCGCGGTCACCGTGATCAGCGCATATAAAGGCGAAGCCGGGCTGGCTATAGGCAACATTGTCGGCTCTAACATCTACAACCTCCTTGCTGTAATCGGTTTGGCGGGCGTAATACAGCCAACTGCACTCGAACCGGAAGTACTAATGCTCCATGTACCGGTTATGGTCGCTTTTACCGTCGGGCTGTATTTATTGGCTTACAATTATCGTAATAAAGGCGATGCACGTATCCATCGTGGACATGGTGTACTTCTGCTCGTTGCATTTGTGGGCTATCACCTGAACAATCTGTTATAGATTATTCAGGTAATTATAAAGGCCCCGCATCGCAACGACGTGATAGCGCGAGCGAACAGGAATGCTTATGAGCAAACAAGAGACTACTGACTTCAAAGCTCTGGCATTGCGGGTACTCGATATTGAAGCAAAAGCCGTTGCCGGACTTGCTGCTAACATTGACAACAGCTTTGAGGCCGCCTGTAAATTGATTCTTGCCTGCGACGGTCGTGTTGTCGTAACCGGCATGGGCAAATCAGGGCACATCGGTGGCAAGATAGCCGCCACTCTGGCAAGCACCGGCACACCAGCGTTCTTTGTTCACCCGGGCGAAGCCAGCCACGGTGATCTCGGAATGATCACCGCCAAAGATCTGGTTATCGGAATTTCCAATTCCGGTGAGAGCGATGAAATACTAATGCTGGTCCCATTGCTCAAGCGTCTCGGCATACCGCTGATTACAATGACAGGCAATCCGAACTCATCTTTAGGCAAGGCGGCTAATTTTGTGCTCAACGTTAGCGTGAGCGAAGAAGCCTGTCCGATGAATCTTGCGCCCACTGCATCAACGACAGCAACATTGGCGATGGGAGATGCTCTCGCCGTCGCGCTGCTCGAGAGTCGTGGTTTTACGAAAGAAGACTTTGCACTCTCTCATCCGGGGGGCTCGTTAGGACGCCGCTTGATACTCACCATTGCAGATCTGATGCATGAAGGTGATGAATTGCCGGTCGTTAAACACGACTCACTGCTGTCAGACGGCCTAATGGAAATGACAGGCAAAGGCTTAGGTATGACCGCTGTTACTAGCGCAGAAGGAAAGCTAGCAGGCATAATGACCGATGGTGATCTGCGACGTGCGGTAGACACTCATGGCGACATACGCAGCATCACCATGGATAAAGTCATGACGACAAAATGCAAAACTGTCAAAGCCAATATGTTGGCGGTCGAAGCAGTAAAACTAATAGAAGAAAACAAAATAAATGGCTTGGTTGTAGTTGATGAAAACGACCGGCCGGTAGGCGCTCTCAACGTTCATGACCTGTTTCGCGCTGGCGTAATGTAATGGCAATAAGGGGCACCAGTCATGACAAATAAGGGAATCTGGCAACGGGCTGCGGGTATCAAACTACTCGTACTCGATGTTGATGGCGTACTGACAGATGGACGACTGCTGTTTGATGCGGAAGGTCGCGAACAAAAAGTATTTCATGCGCGCGACGGTTATGGCATTCGAGCATTAATGCGTTCGGACATTGAAGTCGCGATTATTTCCGGTCGCAAATCTAGACCGGTAGAAGCACGGATGCAGGAACTTGATGTGCGTTACGTCTACCTCGGACAAAGCGACAAAATAGCAACGCTGAATAAACTCGCGGAACAGCTAGGAATCACTCTCCAACAAATCGCCTATGTCGGTGATGACATGCCCGACCTGGAGTGCATGCAAGCCGTGGGAATGTCCATTGCCGTGCACGATGCGCACCAGACGATTCGTAAAATATCTGATTGTCGCACAAGCCTGCCGGGCGGTCGCGGC
>RCNB010003907.1_pt1 | contig 10223 bp, 8 predicted proteins | sample 2041321 | NCBI WGS metagenome assembly RCNB01 (sample SAMN09708232, study PRJNA481090) | Marine sediment metagenome, whole genome shotgun sequencing project.
TATTTTATATAGCCTGCGGCTATTTTCAATCGCTTTTCAGCATCTTGAACAATTTCTTCGACGATATTATTGACTTTCTTCACTTTTTTAATTAAGCCAATACTCTGGCCTAGTAAAACAGCACCAGAGTTAGTATCGCCGGTGTAGGCTGCCTCGTACGCTTTTCCTTCAGCAACTATATCTTCTTGAGTCATTTCCGCTTCTTCAGCCATTTTTGCCTTTTTATCTGTTACGAGTCCATGATGGGACGAATAATCGTTCTTCCATAGCCGAATAGGTCCAAGTGCTCCAGTTACTAAGATGGTGTCTTGAGCATTCGCACTAGTTGGAATCATTTTATATTCCTTGGAAAACTCGCTTTCTTCTGAAGCTATAAATCGTGAACCCATAGCAACAGCACCCGCACCTAACGATAGCGCAGCAGCAAGACCTTCGCCGGTAGCAAAACCACCACAAGCAATTACCGGAAGATCTGGATGCTTTTTCATAACTTGTTGAAGTAAGACTAACGAACTGACTTTTTCGTACGATTGATGTCCGCCTCCTTCTGTTCCTGTAACGATAACACCGTCGACATTCGAGGCCACACATTTATCTGCGAGCCACAAAGCAGGAGCAACGTGGAAATGTTTTATTTGTGATCCACTTTCTTTTAATTTCTGATACGATTTAGACTGGGGTAGTGTTTTTGAGGATCCTGCGCTAGTGATGGCATAAATACATTGTTCTTTCAGTTTTGGATTAGACATGATGAATTCAGGAATTTTCTTCACCAAATATGGTGCGTCAACTTCTCTTCTAGAAGTTCTTATGTTAAATCCAAAAGGTTTGTCCGTATGTTCAACAACCTCTAGCATATTATCTTTCATAATTTGAATGGGATTTTTTCCGCTCATATAATCACTTATTAAAGCAGAATGGCTCAATACGCCTAAACCACCCGCTTCAGAGACAGCAATGGTTAATTGAGTAGTATAGAAAGGACCCATTGGTGCTGCGACGATTGGATGCTTGATCCCAAACATTTTAGTTATACTTGTTTCTAAAACCATGTCATTCACATCATAAGTTTTTTAGTTTGTAGTTAATGACACAAATAAAGGAAGATTAATAAAATTTTACTGCAGAAGAAATTGAAATACGATTTACATTGAATGGGATTCTCGAGCTATTATCTCGTCCTGTAATTCTTTGCCAATGGCGTTGAAATAAGCATTATAACCGGTGATTCGAACTAAGAGATCAGTATAGTTTTCTGGATGTAATTGTGCATCTTTTAGCATTTCGACATCGAACATATTTACTTGTAAGCAAGTTCCTCCGTTTTCAACATATCCTCTTAAATACGATTTAAATTTTTCTTTATGTTCTGGATTCTTAAGAATAGCTGGATTGAATGTAATCGTATGGCTTGCCCCGTTAGGTAAATAATTAATATATGATAAATGGTGGGGCTCAGCAATGTCAAATTTATGTTCTTCTTTGTTTATTTCTGTTCTATGTTCTGAGTTACTCATCTATAATAACTTCCTATTAAATAAATTTAAGATTTAAGAAAAAACAAATTTAGTTATGGCAACGTGAAAATATATGATTAACTTTAATTCAGAATCAATAATAAATATTCGAATTATTTCATATAATTATAGCCTTTAATTGTTTGTAATCAATATGAACCAAATAGAGATTATTTTAAAATTATTTTTAATTTAGAAACCATTTAATTAAATAATAAGCACCTTATTTTCTTTAACAGAAAGTATTGAGGGTTTTTTAATGGAACTACAAGAGTATAAGTGTGAAATTCTAATAATAGGAGCAGGACCAGCGGGACTGAGTGCTGCAGTTTATTGCGGTAGAGCAAATAGAAGCACTATTGTATTAGAAGGAAAAGAACTTTCCTCTCTAGCGAAGACGCAAGAAATTCAAAATTGGCTAGGAGAAGTTGATGCAACTGGATTGGGACTTTTGGTCAAGTTTAAAAAGCACGCCGAAAGCTACGAAAGCGTTAAAATAATTAGCGGAGATGTTATTGAGTTAATGCTGGGCATGGGAACGAATGTGATTTCTACGAGAACAACAAACATCACTGCTGATGTTGTAGTTATTGCCACGGGCACAGGGAAACGAAAAGAAGTTATAAAAGGGGAAGACGCTTTACTTGGATATGGTGTTTCCTATAGTGCAATATGGGATGGACCGTCATACAAAGATAAAGTAGTATATCTATACGGAAAGGACGAAGAAGTAATGGAAGATGCTTTGGTTTTAAAACAGATGGGATGTATAGTTCGCGTTATTACTGATGTGGGAATAAAAGAACTACCTGAAAAGGTTATTGAAGTTAGAGATGCTGGAATTGAAGTTATTGAGAAGATGGAAGTAATTGAAGCTGTTTCAAATTCTGAAGGTATGATTCAAAAAATTATATGTAAATCTACTGAGCCTGAATCAGAAGATATTGAAGAAGCAAACGAATTTGAATTAAATTGTTTATTTATTATATCTCATATATCTTCTAATTCGATTTTCAAAAAAGCAGGGGTAGAATTAGATGATACTAGAAATATTAAAGTAGATGACAAACAAAAAACAAATATTGAAGGAGTTTATGCAGCTGGAGATTGCACGGGGGGCCTTTTTCAAGTAGTTTTTGCTGCAGCAGAAGGCGCACGAGCGGGAATAAATGCATGCAAATATCTTCGCCAATTAAAGAAGGAGTAAAAACATAGAATTTATTTTATCAATATAAATTATAAAAAAAAAATTTAAACTATTATTAAGATTATTATAAGTAATTTTGAATAAAGCTACAAAATAATGGAGACTAAAATTGTCTGATAAAAATGAATTTGACTTAGTAATTATTGGTGGTGGACCTGCGGGATTAACAGCTGCAATTTACGGGGGAAGAATGGGTTTAACAACTGCTCTTTATGAGGGTACAGGGTTTGGAGGCCTAGCTGGGACAGCTCCAAAAATTGAAAATTATCCCGGATTTGAGAGTATCCACGGTCTTGAATTAACGGAAAAAATGAGGGAACAAGCTAGTAAGTGGGGAGCTACCTTTTTTTATGAAAAAGTATCAGCAATTAATCCAAAGGAAATGACTGTAACTACATCTGCAGGTGATATGAAAGCGAAAGCTATCATAATTGCTACTGGTTCGAAACACCTAACACTCGGATTGCCCAATGAATTTGATTTAATAGGTAACGGAATATCTTATTGTGCTACTTGCGATGGGCCTTTATTTCGAGATCAGGTAGTTGCTACAGTTGGTGGCAGTAATGCTGCTGGTCTAGAAGTAATTTATCTTTCAGGTGTAGCAAAAAAAGTTTATCTTATTCATAGACGGCACTGTATGCGAGCAGAAGCATGTATCGTAGATGAGGTTGATTCATTACCCAATGTTGTACCAATGTATAATTGCATTATTGAAGAAGCTATACCTAAAGACAACAGATTAGGAGAACTAAAAATTAAAAATACCGTAACGGGCGAAATAACTAATATAAATGTAAATGCTCTATTTATTGCTATAGGAGTTGAGCCACAGAGTGAGTTAGCGAAGAAGGCAGGGATAGAGCTTGATAAGGATAATAATATTGAAGTTAATAAAAATCAGGAGACTAACTTTCCTGGTATATATGCGGCAGGAGATGTAACTGGGGGAATACGACAGGTAACCACTGCTACTGGTGAAGGGACAACAGCTGCTATGAATGCGTATCTTTTCGTCAGACAAGGATGGTATGGAAAAGGTACAAGTTAACTCTTGAAAAAGAAACAATATTGGTATTACCTGCATATTACACCGTATTATGTAATATCACGATGTCATTTCTTTTATAATGGTTGACTATAAGGTTTCAGACTTTATCGATGATTTTCTAATTTCAAAGGAAGTAGAAGAGGGATGTGCGCCATCAACTATTAAAGCGTATCGATACGATCTTGAAAAGTTTATTAGTCTTGTTGGTGATTTAAGCCTTGAATCACCAATGCTTAGACAACGTATTAGACTCTTTTTAAAACATCTTAAAGATTTAAATTATACAAAAAAAGGGATCAGCAGAAAAATCGCCTCTTTGAGGTCTTACTTCAAGTTTTTAACTTTAAATGAATTTATAACTAAAAACCCAATGGCAACGATTAAATCTCCTAAAATTAAGATAGAGGAGAGTTTACCGAAATTCCTTAATGTTGAGGATATTGAAGTAATTTTTAACAAGTTGAAGGATAAAAAGCTTTTTTACTCCCGGAAAAGTCAGAGATATTATTTAATTGTAAGATTACTTTATTCTACAATGGCTCGTGTCAGTGAGTTGTGCGACATCCAAATCAAAGACATCGATTTTAACAAAGGGTACATAAGATTAAAAGGGAAAGGTAATAAAGAGAGGCTTGTTCCGGTCGATTATCACACGTTAAAACTTTTCACCGAGTATCTAGAAAATCGAATATCTTACAGCTCTGAAGACTATCTTTTAGTCAATACTCGATACCAAAAATTAAATCCCAGAGTAGTCCAAGCAGATGTTAAAACGATTAAAGAGAAGTGTGGTTTCCCAGATTCAAAAATTATAACTCCTCATATTTTTAGACACACGGGTGCTACTCACTTAAGGCGTTCCGGAATGGATATTAGTGAATTGCAAGATATACTGGGACACAGTTCTCCAAATACAACGAGAATCTATGCAAAGAACGACATTACTAAACTACGGCAGTCCTACTCAGAAATGCATCCTTTAAACAAAAGCGATTTAAATCTATAACTACAAGTTTAAAATTAATTACTTATATATCATTGTAGGGGATACTTCTAATAATCCTCTAAGAAAAAGTCAAAAGTATAAGAAAGTTTAAACTTAATTTGTTCTATAATAACTTATATATCACGATATATCACGAAAATTATAAATTAAAGTCGGCTAATCATGGACGAGGAAGAATTCAGAAAGCATTTCATGACAAAATCGGTGTTTAATCAAGCTAACTCGCTTGATATGAGCTATGTTCCCGAAAAAGTATATTGTCGCGACGAAGCTATTAATAACCTTATCTACAACTTTAGACGGATTCTTGAAGAAGAAGAACAGCCGTCCGTAAACTGTTTAATTTTAGGTAAGGGTGGAATTGGTAAAACTTGTACAACAAGATATTTTGGTAGAAACTTTAAAACGATAGCGCTAGAAAAGGGTGTAGATGTTTTTATTGAATACTACAACTGCATAAATTTCCGTTCAAAAAGTAAGATAATACGTGAACTGCTAGCTAAATATACTCACGGAAGTGGACGTGGTTTCAGTGACGATGAAGCATTAAAGCTTATCTTAAAACAGCTAATCCGAGAAAAAGGATACATGCTACTAATAATAGACGAGGTCCATTTATTAAGATCTGACGAAATTTTAGCATTTTTAGACATTGCTGAAACATATGGACATCAAAACGCAAAACTTTCTATAATCTTAATCTCCAGAAATAAAGATTGGATGACTGTAGAAACTGAACGAATTTTAAGTAGATTAAACGAAAAAATTAAACTCAAACCTTATAATTACGAAGAATCAAAACAGATTTTGGAATATAGAAGCGAACTCGCCTTTAAAGAATACGTAGTTGATGATGACATTTTGAATATGATTAGTCAGATAGTTACCGATCACGAAAACATGCGTCACGGAATAGAAATCTTAAGAAAAAGTGGATTATTTGCCGATCGGGAGCATCTAGATAGTGTAAGCGCGGATATAATTAGAGCTGCCTCTAATGACGTATATCCCACATTTAGAGGTGAGATCGTAGACCAATTAAACGATCAAGAACTACTTGCTCTCTTTGGAATTGCGCGATCATTGATAAATAAAGACGAGCCATTTACGCTAGTTGATGATGCTTTTGAAGAGTATCAGATAATAAGCGAAACATACTCAGTAGAACCACATGTGAAAATGAGTTTCCGTAAATACATCAGAACACTTAATCAATTGAAAATCATAGCATCTAAGACGGTCAGAATCGAAGAAGCTGAAAGAGGTAGACACCTCGAAATTACATTACTAGATATACCTGCCCTGAAACTAGAAGAGTTTTTAATTGAGATTTTTAACAAGAAATATGGCTAAGGAATAGTTTTACGCTATAAACTTCCTTTTTTACTAGTTTTTTGCTTTAAAGATCATTTTTGGTTAAATTTCCATATAAAGAACCATCAAAAAATATTAAACAAGCAGATAATTTAATAGTGTAAGGGATATTTTTAACTGTTTTAATCTATTTTACATTAGTTTGAATCTCACATGGTAAAGAAGAAAATTTTACTAACGGGGGCTTCAGGTACCGTTGGAAAAGAACTTTTTAAAGAACTGCTAAGCAGGACTAATGAATACGATATTACCTTATTTTTACGAGGTTCTCCTAAGAATAAAAAGCTTTTCAAACTTTATATTGATAGGGTTAAAATATTCTGGGGTACTTTACAGAACTTCGCTGAGGTTAAAGAAGCTGTTAATGGTCAAGATGTAGTACTACACCTCGCAGCTGCTCTTCCAGATGTAGGGTTCAAAAATCCTGAAATTCTGAAATCTACAAATGTAGACGGAACTCGAAATGTAATAAATGCAATGTTAAGCCAACCACATAAACCTAAATTAATCTATACTTCTTCTGTTGCAGTTTATGGTGATCGACGAAAAAATCCTATTATCAAATTATCGGATTCGATTGATAATAATTCCTAATTTCCTAGTAGTAAATGATAAGAAATATCCTATGTTCTGAGAAGAATTTAAACTAAATTAAAAAGATGACATTCTGGTTGAAGAGATTAGTATCTAATCAGTAATTTTTTTTTTCATCCTTACTTTTACTATACCAATCGAGCCATTCTTTTCGGCGATTTTTTGCTTTTTGTACTTCATCTGCTTCCGATCCCCGTTCGTCTCGTATGTTACTCCAATAATGATCTAATTCGTAACGAGATAACGATAATCCACACGAACCACATACCATAAGACGATTGTCGGGATTGTATTTCATTTTACCGGCGCATTCAGGGCAACGAGCCATAATTTTTTCTCAAATATTTTAATTTTTCTTATCTCTAAGTATTACAGAATTATGCACAACTAAAATATTTACTGCTTGTTTAATAAACTCTAAATTTATTTTTAATGCTGGATTACCTAGTTTTATTTTACAATTAAATCAATAACTATTTTTAATGATAAATATGAAATCAGACGTATATTATTTTACAGCAAGAACCTTTAACCATAAAGAAAGTTTAAGCAGGTTTAAGGGGCCCTTAGCTCTGGAAAAAATTGGATTTAATAATAAAATCCAGAAAGGAGATAATGTGGTAATTAAGACACACTTTGGTGCTTTAGAAAACGTACGATATCTACGCCCGAGTTACATTAGATTTTTGTGTGATTATGTAAAAAGTTTAGGAGCAGTACCATCTGTAGCGGAATCTTGTGGATGGGGCGCTCCAGAGGAATTTACAGGCATTCATACCGAATATAGCGGTCGTGCGGGTGAAGAAGAATATTTAGAGACTGCTAAAATCCATGGTTTTACAGAAGAAACTATGGGAGCAAACCTGTTAATGCTAGATGGACAAGTTGGTACAGATATTATAAAACAACCTGTTAATGGCAAACGATTTAGTGAAGTTTTAGTAGCGGGAAGGATGAAAGAATTTGATCATATGATCTTAGCGACTCATTTTAAGGGCCATGGGGGTGCTGGTTTTGGTGGTGCAATCAAAAATCTTGGTATAGGTTGTGTTAGTAAAGGTGGTAAAGTTCAAGCACATATGGGAAAAAAATTCGAGTTCGATTTTAACGCACCGATATCTGATTACGAAAATTGTTTGAAAATCTGCCCGACAAATGCACTAAGCGAGGGGCTAGATGGAAAATTAATCCGGGACAAAGAAAAATGTAGATATTGTTACATGTGTAAATCTGTATGCAAAAACAATGTTATTGATACTGGATCATCAACTCGAGAAGAATTCATTACGCAAATGGTTGATAATGCGGCGGGGGTAGTTGATTATTTCGGTAAAGATAAAATATTTTATCTCAATTATGTGATAGATGTCACATGGCAATGTGACTGCACAGGCGGGTCAGATATACCATTTGTAAGCGATATTGGTATTTTATCCTCGTTAGATCCAGTAGCAGTAGATCAATCAGCCGTGGATTTAATACACTTATCAAAAATAAATCCTCACTCTATTTTAGGGACCAATAGTAATATTTCTAAAGAAAAATCTCAGGATTGGTTATCTTATATACCTAGATTTGACCCAGAAACAGGTAAAATGGATTTAAATCCGAACGGAAAGGAATCTAAACATTGGGAAATACAATTAAGAGTAGCTGAAGAATTAGGGCTAGGTACACGAGATTATCATTTAATCGAAGTGAAACCAGAAAGTAAGAAATAGAAAACCCTTCCTTTTTTATTTTTAATGCGTATTTGAGATACTTATCTTCTAATTTTAGTAGAACCAAAAACAATTTTTCGTAAATCCAGTTAATTTATATTATGAAAATAATTAAATTTACTCATAAACTTTAAAGGTTTTATGATGAAGCCACTTTTAACTTTAGAAGAAGTAAGAGATGCCTTGATTGGAAGGTATTTTACATTTCAAACTCCTTATGGAATGCGCTTGCTTACATATGTGGATTACACGGCGTCGGGAAGATCACTTAAATTTATTGAAAAATACCTAATCAAAATTCAAAGGGAATATGCCAATACTCATACTGAAGACGATGTAACTGGTCGTCATATGACAAATCTCTTGCATCAAGCGGAAAAGATTATAAAAAAAGCTTTTAATGCCGAGTCTAACTGTAGAGTTATCGCAATTGGTACCGGTGCAACAGGTGCAATAACAAAATTCCAAGAGATTATTGGTATCCGCTTACCGCCAGCAACAAAAAAATTATTAGAACAGTTGATAGATAAATCCTCAGAAGAAAAGGTTTTAGATCCGACCTTCAGAAAAATCTATGATAAAGAGATCAACAGGTTAAAACCTGTCGTTTTCATTGGTCCTTACGAACATCATTCTAACGACATAATGTGGCGGGAAGCTATTGCGGAAGTAGTAACCATACAACTCAATCCTGATGGATACATTGATTTAAAAGATTTAAAAAAACAAGTTTCTGACCCGAAATATAGAAATAGATTTAAAATAGGATCTTTTTCAGCAGCATCAAACATTACAGGAATTAAATCACCCGTCTTCGAAATTGCTCGGATAATGCATAAGTATGGTGGATTAGTGTGTTTTGATTACGCTGCAAGCGCTCCATATGTGAAAATCAATATGAATAAAGACTCTGAAACATTTTTCGATGCTATTTTTATCTCACCACACAAATTCGTAGGAGGACCAGGATCATCGGGAATTTTAGTATTCAACGAAAGAATTTACGACCAAGCGCTCTCTCCAACCGCTGCTGGAGGAGGAACTGTTGATTTTGTAAGCACGACTTCAGTTGATTATTCAGACGATATAGAGCTTAGGGAAAAAGCGGGTACTCCAGGAGTATTGCAAACTATTAAAGCGGCTTTAGTCATAGATTTAAAAGATGCTCTTGGAATTGATATTATTGAATCGAAAGAATTAGAGTATACAACAAAAGCATTGGATCGATTATCTAAACATTCAAAAATCGAAATTCTGGGACCAATCGACCCTGAGAATCGCATTTCTATTGTGTCGTTTATGATTAAGCATGAGGATAAGTATTTACACCCCAAATTCGTTACTAAACTTCTTAACGATTTGTTTGGAATTCAAAGTCGTGCGGGTTGCATGTGTGCGGGGCCATATGGGCATTTATTGCTAAAAATTAATGAAGAAAAATCACAAAAATTTCGCAAAATCACTCAAAAAGGGAACCTTGGGATCAAGCCTGGCTGGTGTCGCGTTAATTTCCACTATTTATTTTCGGAAATCGAATTTCAATTTGTTTGCCAGGCTATAGAATTTATTGCAGATTATGGGAACCTCTTTCTAAAGGATTATTCGTTTAACTTTAGTTCGGGAGAATGGATTAACATTAATTTCAAAGATGCTCATTTATCAAGTAAACCAGATATTAAGACTGTGTTATCAACAAATTTACAAAACTGTTTTGATGAAGATTTCATTGATAAGAAAAAGGAATTCGCTAAAT
>RCNB010002965.1_pt1 | contig 10222 bp, 9 predicted proteins | sample 2041321 | NCBI WGS metagenome assembly RCNB01 (sample SAMN09708232, study PRJNA481090) | Marine sediment metagenome, whole genome shotgun sequencing project.
ACCAGGTAATTGGATATGCGGTTGTATACAGCAGTAATGAAGCTCATATATCCAAAAATGTACCACTATTCTACATTTAAACTCTGCCATTAGGAGAAAAAAAGTCAAAAAAGCTTATTTTTTACATTTAAATTTAGAATGGTAGACGTTTTCCGTCTGTACCGAGTAGTTGTTGCCATGTATCGTTGACTCTGGTCTGTAGTTCGGAGGATTCGTTGTCTGTTAGGTGTCTGTACCTTCTCTGGATTCCCAGTGCCTCTGTGACTGGTTTGAGTTCTTTTGGTTTATAGGATAATTTGAAGTTGTTACCTTCTGTTATCTCGTATAAGGGCCACAGACCACTTTCAACCATTAACCTTGCTACCTGAATGGTCTGGCTTGGGTCGAATCCCCATCCTGTAGGGCAAGGTGACTGGATTTGAAGGTATTTGAAGCCCTTCAGCTTCTTTGCGTACTCAATCTTTCCAACCAAGTCTTCGGGATAGGCAACGCTAGCAGTTCCAACGTAAGCTACGTCATGGGCTGCAACGATGAAGGGCAGGTTCTTGTTATGGGTTTTCTTACCCCTTCGTATCGTTGTGGCAGGGGTGGTAGTTGTCTGTGCATACTTGGGCGTAGCTCCACTTCTCTGACCCCCAGTATTCATGTAAGCGTGGTTGTCTGCACATATCCAGAAGACGTTCTCATTTCGCTCAGCTGCCCCCGATAGTCCTTGTAGGCCTATGTCTGCTGTGCCGCCATCACCATAGAAGGCGACGACGTTGATATCTTCAATTCCTCTGGCTGATAGACCATTGGTGATGCCTGATATCAGGGCACCACCTCCTTCAAAGACGGTTCCTGTGTTTATGAGGTTGATTGAACCGGACAGGGTAATCCAGATGCATCCGGGGACCAGCGTATAAATTGTGTCTGGTCCTAGTGCCTTGAATGCTATTTTAGCGATGGTTGCATGTGCGCATCCCTGGCAGCTTGATGACCCACTTGTTACTAATTCTTCTTCAGTCATGTTCATTATTGATACTCGTTTACTCATCTTTTTTTCACCTCACACCCATTCCACTAGTGGTTCTACTGGGCCACTCGCAGCCTTCAATGTCTTCTCAGCCATCATATGGATCATCTGTGGAGTAACCTCAACGCCTGACATTCCAGAGTGGAAGCCGATAACATTGGGTTTATTCTTCACATCATATAGCGCTGACCTGAGTTCGTTGTATACGACTCCTCCGCTTCCTATGGAGATATTTCTATCGATAACGCCGAAGGCATTGTATTTCTTAGCCATAGCTCTGAATTCGTCGTGGGGGAACGGCCGGAAACATTTGAGCTTTACCAGTCCAACATTCTTACCCTCCTTCCTGAGGCCATCAACTGCTGATCGAGCAGTACTAGCTATAGTCCCCATAGCGATTATTACAGCATCTGCACCCTCACAGTTATATTCCTCGTAAAGTCCACCATAGCTTCGACCAAAAGTTTCCTCGAATTCCTTGTCAACTTCCATTATGACCTCTTTTGCCCTCATCATATTATCATGGTGATTTATCCATGCCTGCTGGGTCCCATATCCACCGCCACCTCGAGATGATTTCTTCCTAAATTCATCTTTAGTCATACCAACTTCAGGTGCCGTTCTACTCTTGAATGGGGGAAGGAAGCTATCGACCAAATCCTGGTCTGGGATCTCAACGGGTTCAGCTGTGTAGCTAAGAATATACCCGTCAAGACCAAGTGTTACTGGGAGATATACGCGATCGTCTTCAGCTATCTTGTAGCTCATGATACAGGTATCTAATACTTCCTGGTTGTTCTCGCAGTAGAGCTGGATCCATCCAGTATCTCTCTGTGCCATGAGGTCGGTGTGATCAGGCTGCATGCTTTTGTTGCTCCTATGTACTACTGCCATGACTATGGGGAGTCTGCACCCCATCATTGGGTGATGCATGTAAAGTAATCCGGGTCCACTTGTAGCTGTGAAGGCTCTTGCACCTGCCCATGATGCACCTTGCACGGAGACCTGTGCGCTCATCTCTGATTCTACTTCAATGAATTTTGCGTTTAACTGACCACTAGCGATAAAATCGGCTAGGTATTCTACTATTGTTGTCTGGGGTGTGATGGGGAATGCGGATACTACCTGAACCTTTGAAAGCACTGCACCATATGCAACTGCCTTGTTTCCTACCATTAATTCTGTGTGTCCCATTTTACTCACTTTTCTCCGATTCTGATTTCATCTCTACTGCCTTCACTGGACATTCTGTTACGCAGATACCACATCCTTTGCAGAAGGCATAATCAATAACGCTCTTGCCGTCAACAATTTTGATGCAGTTCTCTGGGCAGTATACCCAGCACCGTTTACATCCGATGCATTTCTCTACGTCAACAACAGGTTTGAATGTCCTCCAATCTGCCTTTGATTTTGATGGTTTGTTATCCGTCTTTATCTCGGATACAACAAGGGGGGCACCTACTTCAGTTGAATTATATGCATCCTGAACAGCTTTGACATTTACTTCAGCCAGACGCCCAGTCCAATGACTTCTAACTGCATCTAGAATGGATTCAAGTTTAATTTCACCCGTAGCCTTGGCAAAGGCTCCCAGTATAGCTGTGTTTGTAATGGGTCTACCGATAGTCTTCATAGCGATAGCTGTTGCGTCGACTGTGGCTACCTTGTAAGGTTTTAAAAGTTCAACCTCTTCAGGGGGTACAGCACTATTCAAGATGAGGATACCGTCATCCTTGAGACCTTCAGCAATATTCACCGATTTTCTTAGAAGAGGGTCCAGCACTACGACGTAATCAGGCTCATGTATTAGACTGCGGACCATCTGATTCTTTTCACCTATCCTTACAAATGCGGTTACTGGAGCACCTCTTCGCTCCGTACCATACATGGGGATAGATTGACTATGGTTGCCCTCCAAGAAAGCGGCAGTTGCGAGGAGTCTAGAAGCTGTGACTGCTCCCTGCCCACCTCTTCCATGAAGACGGATTTCAATCATATCTGGAATATCTATGCTGGATACATAAGAACTTTTCATCTGAAGTTTCCCATAAATAAATATAATAAAAATAAACGAAAAAATTGATTTATCAATATTTTATCTTTAACCCTATAAGGAGAGGTGTACATTTACATATTGATAGTATGAAAATAAGACGAATACTTGTCCCAATAGACGGCTCAGATTACTCCGATAGAGCTTTAGACTTGGCAATACAAATGGGAGAAAAATTCGAAGCTGAAATAGAGATAATTAATGTTCTGACTTACCCAATCGTCACTTATAGCCCATTACCAGTTACATTAGAAACGGAATATTATGAACAACTAAAAGATATCAGTAAGAAAATGCTTAACCAAGCTCATAATAAGGCATTGCTAAGTGCTCCAAAACTTAAAATATCATCTAAATGCCTAGAGGGAAGACCCGGGAAGAAGATATTAGAGAGAGCAGACGAAGGCAACTTTGACATAATAATAATGGGCAGTAGAGGACTCGGAGGAATAGAAGAATTACTTCTTGGCAGCGTAAGCCGAGTAGTAGTGCACGGAGCCAAGGTACCTGTTACCTTGGTAAAATAGGCCCCATTTTATTAGAATATGGACCTTTCCTAAATTGTAGGAATCTATAGGTTTAGAGAGTTCAGGTAGTTTCTCAGGTGTCTCTCAAATTCTTCAGGTTTTCCTTGAGGAATCATATGACCAACTCCATCAAACGTAGCCACCTGCAAATCACGTAAAAGTCTCTTCATACGATTCAACGTTTCAGGAGTTACTAGATTGCTTGTACCCCCTTTCATCAAGAATATTGGGCCCTTCATACGTTCCACGTAAGGCCAAAGATCAGTTGAAAGCCCCCCACGTATAGCATCGCCTGTTGGCTTCCTACGGTAGACACCATCATTTCCTTTAATGAGGCCATACTGTAATCTATTCTCTATTGCCTCGTCAACAAAGTCACCATATCTTTCTTTAAAGTATGCCCGGGCTTCTTCAAGAGATTCATACTCATTAACAGGTTGAGGTCTAGGCTGGCTACTTCTCCCTTCACCGGACATAGTGAAAGGAGCGATATCCACTAGAACCATACCATTAAAGTCCTTAGGGTGATCTGCAGCTAGAACCATACCTATCATACCCCCGACGCTATGCCCAACAAGGACATTCGGCTTGAACTTCATCTTCATGTATGCTTTTCGCATTATTTCTGCATGTTCAGGGAGAGAGACTGGCTCTTTTGGGCTCTCTGAATCACCATGATCTAGTATATCTAGAGCTAGAATCTGGTATTCTCCAGATAGTGCCCTGCTGGTTATGTCGAATCCCCTTGCGTCCATGCCCATGCTATGTATGAAGACTAGTTTTGGTCCTTCAGTCCCCCACTTGAGAAAGTGGATTTTGTAGCCTCCGACATCTAGGAATCCTTCTTCGGGTTCAACAACCATAACAATCAAGAAAATATACTAATTCAAGCTTAAAACATCTTAGTATAAATAGATTCATTTTTCGTCATGTTTACGATATTCGTCTCGCGACCACTCGATAATCCTCTTTGCCTCATATGAGTCATCCCATCGATCAACAGCGGTGATTTTTCCCTCAGCCCGTTTATAATTCTCAAAAAAATATGTGAGTTCACGAACAAGACTCACAGGGATATCATCAAGTGACTGAATGTGACGGTAGAATGGATCAGTCGTGGAAACACAGACTATCTTGTCGTCAAGTTGTCCCTGGTCAATCATTTTAATATTGGCTACAGGGCGTGCAACAGCTACACAACCGGGAAAAGTTGGCTCATTTATCAGCAGCACAGCATCCAAAGGATCACCATCATCATCTAGGGTGCGTGGAATGAAGCCATAATCGCAAGGGTAATAGGTGTATAGTACCCTGTCGAGTTTGAATACTCCACGTCGTGCATCATATTCATACTTGTTCCTACTACCACGTGTAAGTTCTATTACAATGTTAACCTCATCAGGAGGATTAGGCCCAGATGGGAAGTCACGCCAAAGGTCAACCATATCAGTCTACGGACTAGTAGATATTAACATATAAGTAAATAGTTTATCCTTATGATATTATCATAAATTATCTCATTTATTTGAGACGATTTCACAATTATATATTCAATGTGCTTATATCCCTTCTTTAAATCTTTTTCTAGGACATATATCTTATTTTAAGAAAAATACCCACGCTCTCAGGGGATGTATTTGAAACAGGGCGAGTGAATATTCACAACAAACGCGCACGCGGCTAATATTTGCGTCTCCAACCAGGTACAACGACATCTAGTTGAATGCGCGGGTAACAGAACCAAGGGAAGAAAAATAAGGAAATACATGAGCAAAAAGGTAAATAGTTAAGCAAATACGTAAATAGTAAAGTCATTGATCTCCTCAAGCTAGTTTGGAATTTATAAGCTAGCAGTACACTTGCCTGAAAACCATGGTCTACGTTATTCCTGAGGGGAAATATCATTTTCCTGTTTGCTGTTTTATTTTCCAATTTTCCTAAGGATTCTTCCTATTTTCCTAATTATATGCATAAAGAGGGGATTTCATAAACCAATTGCTTACACAGCACTTGTCATAAGAAATCTAAGGTTTGTTGTTTAGAGGTGATAAAGACTTTTGGATGAATTAATTTTCCTCATATTATTCCGAAGGTCATCAGTCTCATCATGAAGGATCAGCCTATTTGAAGGATCAATAACGACACCATATTCTGAATATGCCGCCTCTATGGATATGAGTTCATCTAAAACATCACCTAGTACAAGCTCTAAGTCCCGTTCGATGGGGTCACCGTATCCCCCGCCTCCTGGGGTCCTGATGATAAGTGAGTCTCCTTGTTGAAGAGGTACAGTGCATTTACTGGGGAGTTTCTGTGTTTTCCCGTTATGCCTAACTAGGATATATTCCCCTAATGCTCCTGAAAATCCTCCTTTCAAACCCCATGGAGGAATTTTAACACGTTCAGCCAGGATGGAGAGTGTAGCTGAGGGTCCCGTTAAGGTCCAACTACGTTCGATACCACATCCTCCACGATATTTTCCGGGTCCACCGCTATCTTGTCTTAGATTGTAAGATTCAAATCGTAATGGTAGGTAGGCTTCCAATGCCTCTATTGGGGTATTCATTGTGTTTGTCATGTTGACATGGATTCCATCTACGCCGTCCCCTTTTGGTCTCCCACCGCTTCCACCACCTATGGTCTCGTAGAATGTCCAAGGTACCCCATCAACACGTATTCCACCTATACTGATATTACTCATGGTGCCTGGTCCAGCTGCTGGAATCTTGTCAGGTAAAGCCTTAGAAAGGGCTTTCATCAGGACATCCACGTTGCGTTGACTTGTCTCTACGTTACCTCCTGCAACGGGTGCTGGCCTTCGGGGATTCATGACTGTTCCTTTAGGTATGTTCATGTCTATGGATCGGAAGCAGCCATCATTCACTGGGATCGTTGGATCTGTTACAGAGATAATAGTAAAGTAGATACCAGCTATGGTAACGCCTAGGGGTGCATTAACAGGACCGTCTACTTGAGAATCGGTTCCTTCGTAATCAAATGAGATTCTCCCGTCTTTAACAGTCACTTTTACAGCTATTTTAACTGAGATTTCACTTGAACCAGTATCCTCTAGGTAGTCAACAGCTTCGTAGACACCTTCGGGAATTAACTTGATCTGGGTTATCATGCGTTGCTCCGAGTAGTCCATCACGGATTTCATTACTGCTTGAACCGTCTCTAAGCTGTAGGTTTCCACGATTTCAAGGACTCTTTTAATACCTGTCTTATTCGCAGCTATCTGAGCCCTGAGATCCCCCATCTGAGTATCCGGTGTTCGCACATTACTGCTGATTAACCTGATCAGCTCCAAGTCGAGTTCACCAGACTTTATGAGCCTTACTGGTGGAATGATTAACCCCTCCTGATATAGCTCCGTAGAATCGCCGGCAATACTGCCCGGCGCCTTACCCCCCACATCCGTATGGTGTGCCTTGTTAGCAGCATAACCCACCAGGATATTCCCGTGGAATATGGGAGCTATGAGAGTGAGATCTGGTAGATGGGTCCCGCTGAGATAGGGGTCATTTAGCAGAACCATGTCCCCTGGTTTAAGGAGGCCTTCATAGATTTCCATCCCCAATTTGACAGCGAGGGCCATGGAGCCAAGGTGTACGGGTATATGCTCCGCTTGTGCTATGAGCCTTCGTTTATGATCGAATATTGCGCAACTGTGATCCATACGCTCTTTGATGTTGGGTGAGTATGCCGATTTTTTTAGGGCTAATCCCATTTCCTCAGCAGTATATATTAGGGCTCCTTTGATTACCTCTATTGTTGTCGGATCTGGTTTCATTGATTTTCTCTCCTTAAACGAATAACCTCATAATCATCGACATAGGCTTCCCAGTTGGGGTAGACAACTGTAGTCGCATCGTACTGCTCAATGATTGCAGGACCAGAGAACCTTTTATTCAATCCAAGATTTTTTCGTTCATAAATAGGAGTATCAAACCATGAGGAGATTCCTTCAAAGAAAACTTTTCGTGTTCCAACTGAATCCCCACTTCCTTTTCTACCTCGATCCAGTACAGGTTCCGATATCTCACCTATTACTCTCACATTAACATTCACCAATTCAACAGGGTCACCAGAAGAGGAGTAACCATAAATTTCATCATGCCTGACATGAAAGGCATCCACCACAGACTCTAATGCCAGATCATTAAAATTCCCTGATATCTTGACATTCAATTCGTATGACTGACCTAGATACCTGAGATCGACACTCCTCTGATAAGATATATCCTCCGTCGATACACCTTCATCGATTAATAGGTTTACACCTTCAGACTCCATATTAGTGAATAAATTCTCCACTACTGCAGGATCAACATCATCAGTCATTTTCACTATGGCTCTTGAATAATCATGATACAGATCAGCTGTTAACAATCCAAGGGCAGAAAACATACCTGGGTTGAGTGGAATGAGAATCTCACCTATCTGAAGCTCCTCAGCAAGTGCACATGCATGCATTGGACCGGCACCCCCAAATGCGACCATACTAAAATTCCTTGGGTCATGACCTCGCTCAATAGAAACAATCCGGAGAATCTTTGACATCATAGAGTTTGCTATCCGGATAACACTTACAGCCGTATCTTCAGGAGATATCCCCAGTTCACTACCTAATCTTTCAAGGGCGTTTTTGGCTAGATCCGGGTAGATCTTCATGTCACCATCTATGAGACTGTTTGGATTAAGTCTACCAAGCAGAAGGTTTGCATCAGTAATTGTGGATTGATCTCCTCCTCGACCATAGCAGGCTGGACCGGGGTAGGCTCCTGCACTCGTGGGGCCCACGTTGATAGCTCCAGCGTCATCAGTCCAGACGATGGTTCCTCCACCTGCACTGCATTCAGCCAAGTCTATAAAGGGAAAACGTACGGGGTACCCGCTTCCCTTGAGCTGGCGTCCCATGTGAACATGACCTGCAACCTCATATTCAGGAACCACTTCAGGGACCGAGTTCAGAATTATTCCTGCCTTTGCAGTTGTACCACCCATATCAAAACTAATGATATTTGGTTCCCCCATTTTAACACCCAACCAAGTGGAAGCTATTACACCTGATGCTGGTCCTGACTCCACCAAGGTAACTGGCTTCTCGGAGACTACATTAACTTTAGCTAATCCTCCGTTAGACTGCATTACATATAACGGTGCAGTTATCCCGATTTCATGGAGATCTGTTGATAATTGAGTTAAATATCGGTGAATTAGTGGGATTAGTGTTGAGTTGACTACGGCTGTACTAAATCTCTCGTATTCACGATATCCAGCTGAAGTCTTGCTTGATGTTGAAACAGGCATCCCGGGGAGTCGTTCCCGGATAATTTTCAGGGCTTGCTCCTCGTGAACTGGATTTATATACGAATTTAAGAAACCAACAGAAATCGTTTCAACTCTTTCCATCTCAACCTGATCTAGAACCCATTTTAATTGTGAAATATTCAGGTCTGTAATGACGTTGCCATTATGATCAATTCTTTCATCGATCTCATAGCGGTGACGTCGCTTGACAAGCATCTTCGGTCTCTCAAAGAATAGATTGTAGACCTCGGCTCGTTTCTGACGTCCAATCTCAATAACATCCCGAAACCCACGAGTAGTAATTAAAGCAGTCCTGGAAAGCTCAAGATCCACTTGACCAAACAGGGCGTTAGTAGCTATAGTAGTAGCATGTCCTACCATACGAATAGAGTCAGCAGATTGTTCAGTGAGAAATTTATTCAAAGCCTCAATAATCCCCTTCTCAGGATTACGGGGGGTTGAAGGCACCTTAATATTAAAAATACTCCCACTTAGTTCATCCAATGCAACAAGATCAGTAAAGGTCCCACCGACATCGACGCTAACCCTAAACATGGTACATCTAGCGTACCAACACTATACATCGTAATTAATGATTACTGGAAAAAGGTGATTACTACAATACCTTACCATAGAGTTTTATTGTTTCAAGTATGATGTGACTTTCTGCTTTTTCTACGCCGGGTATCCTATTTATCTTTGATAGAATGTCTACTGCCTCCTGTCGGTCTTTACAATTTATGAGTGCTAGAAGTTCACATTCCCCTGATACGTGGAGTACGATTTCGATGTTGGGATATTGTGCTATCTGATCTCCAATTTTGTCTAGTTCTGCTCCAGATCCTGCTGATATTCGTATGCATAAAGGTGTGTTTGAGGCTAGTTCAGATGTCTGTATTATAGTATATCCCTGTATGATTCCTGCTTTTTCCATTTGCTTGACTCTTTTGGAGATATTAGAGTGACTTACCCCTAGTTTCTTTGTTATTTCTCTGTATGATTGACGAGAGTCTTCTTTGAGTTGTTCAAGTATTTTATTATCAAGTTCTTCTAGATTCATATTATCACAGGTTTAGTGTTTTCACATTTGAGTCCATAACAAGATCAATGAATTCCTCATAATCAATGACTTGAACCTCAGGAATTAGTAAGTCTAGAATACCCCTTCGTTTAACATCGTCCTTCAGAACGTAAACGGACATTCCTCCTTTAATCTTCTGCAGGATTTCTTCTCCCTTCAAAGCTAGATAGGATGCATCCATCATTAGAACAATGGTACCTGATTGCACTACCTTGAATATTTCTGAACAT
>RCNB010002966.1_pt1 | contig 10222 bp, 8 predicted proteins | sample 2041321 | NCBI WGS metagenome assembly RCNB01 (sample SAMN09708232, study PRJNA481090) | Marine sediment metagenome, whole genome shotgun sequencing project.
CGATGACGTCCAGATCAAACCCGCTGTCGAGGATGTTTTTGCCCAGATAACCGGCGCCGTAGGCCTCGTCGACGGCCGCCTGGACGCGGTCCACCAGCCAGCCGAACTCGCCGCGAATGTAAATAAAGGCCAGCTTAGCCTGCACGGCGAAGCAGCTGATGATGGTTCCCTCAAGAGTCTGATGCGGATCGTAGTCCAGACAGAAGCGGTCCTTGAAGGTGCCCGGCTCGCTCTCGTCGGCGTTGACAAAAAAGTAGACTTCTTCGGAACCTTCGGGCACGAAGCCCCACTTGACACCGGTCGGGAATCCCGCGCCGCCGCGGCCGCGCAACCCCGCCTCCTTTACCACGTCACGGATCTCCGCCGGCGGCATGGTCACCGCCATGCGCAGAGCCTTGTAGCCGCCTTCGGCTTCGTACACCGACAGCAGGTGGCCGTCGGAGCGTCCGAATCTAGCCGAGAGCATGTTGTAGTCGCTGGTGGTCAACTTATCTCCCCTCCAGCCTGCAGTTCACGGTCAGTGTCCGCCCGGGGCACCACGCCCTTGCGCAGACTATCCAGCAGATCGTCAGTCTTTTCGGGCGTGAGGTGCTCGTAAAGGTGTTTGCCCAGTTGCAGGCACGGCCCCAATCCACAGGCGCCGAGGCACTCGACCCCCTCCAGGGCAAATTTTCCGTCCGGGGTGGTTTCACCCAGCCGGATCCCCAGCCTTTTTTCCAGATGGGCAATGATCGGCCGCGCACCCATGATGTGACAGCTGATGTTGTGACAGACCTGAAGTGTATATTCAGCCTGTGCTTCCGTGCGAAACATCGTGTAAAAACTCAAGACTTCGTGAACCCTTGCCCGGGTCAGCTCCAGCTTGGCGGTCAGAAAATCCACGCCACCTTCGGACACGTAGCCCATCTCGTCCATGATCACCCAGATGCAGGGCATCAGGGCGCTGGCCTTGGTCGGGTAGCGCGCGATCAGGTCCTCGACCTTGGCCGCGGATTCAGGCGACAGGGTGAAGCCGATCTGTTCATTCACGGGCTTGCTCATCGACGAACAACCTTCCATGGGAACCGGACGTTCAACGGTCCAGCTCGCCGGCGATAATGTTCAGACTGCCGAGAGTCGCGACGGCATCGGGAATCATTCCGCCCTCGGTCAGGAATGCAAAAGAAGAAAATATTGGAAAACACGGCGGCCTCACCTTGAGCCGGTAGGGATGGCCGGTGCCGTCGGAGACGGCGAAAAAGCCCAGCTCCCCGTTGGCGGCTTCGCCAAAGCCGTAGGCTTCGCCCGCGGGCACCTGGATGCCCTCGTATACGAGCTTGAACTGGTTCATGACGCCTTCGATGCTGCCGTACACTTTGTCCTTGGGAGGCAGGACCACCGAGTGGTCGTCCACGTTCAGGGGCCCGTCAGGCAAATTCTCCATGGCCTGCACGATGATGGAACGACTCTGAACCATCTCGGCCATCCGCACCATGATGCGGTCGTGGGTATCCCCGGTCGTACCTGTGGGAATGGCGAAGTCGTATTTCTCGTATCCCCAGTAGGGCGCGGTCTTGCGCAGATCGTATTCCAGACCGGTGGCGCGCAGACAGGGTCCAGTGAAACCGAAACTCAAGGCATCGGCCTGACTGATGACACCCACGTCGACGGTGCGGTCCAGGAAGATGCGATTGCGAGCGATCAGATCCATCACGTCCTTGATGCAGTCGTCCAGCTGGGTCAGCTTGGTCAGGATCTCGGCATCGAAACCGTCATACAGATCGTGGCTCATGCCGCCGATGCGCGCATAGTTCGTGGTGAGACGGGACCCGCAAAGCTTCTCGAGGGATTCGTAAATGCTTTCGCGAACGTTGTACAGGTACCAGTAGTTCGTCAGGGCGCCGATATCGACCAGGTTGGCGCAAATACAGACCAGGTGGTCGATGATACGGGACAATTCGCTGACGATCACCCGGATGGCCTGGGTCCGGGGCGTGGCTTCGACCCCGATCAACTTTTCCACCGCCGATGCGTAGATGCTGTTGTTGAGCATGGCTGAGCAGTAGTTCAGGCGATCGGTGTAGGGCATCACCTGGGCCCAGGTGTGGTCCTCGGATTCCTTCTCGAAGCACCGGTGGATGTAGCCGATCTCGGTGCGGGCCTCCAGGATGGTCTCGCCATCGAGCAGCAGTTCGGCCCTCAGGGCCCCGTGCGTGGCGGGGTGACTTGGCCCCACGTTCACGGTCAACAGATCGCTGGGGTGCACTTCGTCCACGGGCCCGTCCAGATCGGCCACCAGATTGGTGGCCCGCTGGGCCGCGGCGGCGATATCCTGATCGGTGAAAAGGTTTTCCGGCCGGGAGCACTCTTGCCCCTGCTCGATGGGATAATCCTTGCGCAGGGCGTGACCCTCGAATTCGTGATGGCAAAGGATGCGCCTCAGATCCGGATGTCCGGCGAAGGGTACACCCAGCAGGTCGTACACCTCGCGTTCGTGCCAGTCGGCACTGCGGTAGATGCCAGTGGCCGTGGGCACGGATTCGTCTTCTTCGGCTTTGACCTTGACGATGATTCGGTGATCGTTTTTCCAGGAGCGCAGCAGGTAATTGACCTCGAACCGCTGGTCCCGGTCCGGGTAATCGACTCCCACCACATCGGACAGCTGTTCACAGCCCTCGACGTCCCGCAGATGGGTCAACACTTCGGTCAGTTTTTCTTTACCGACAATGACCGACTCGTCACCGTGAGGGTTGACCACGGGCCGGACATCGGTGGCGAATTCCTGCTGCAGTCTTGCGACCAGCTTCTGACTCATGCTCTTCCGTCCTTGCGGCGGTCGTCGGACCGATGGTTCCGGGACGCCGCGTCGTTAGAGGATATTCCGGATGGTCAGGCCTCCGCCCGATTCGAGTGGCGCTCGGCGGCGGTCACCAGGCCCTCTTTCTCGACCTTTTCCTGGATCTGGGTCAGGGCGAACAAAAGATTCTCGGGAGTCGGAGGGCATCCGGCGACATAAACGTCGACGGGAATGACCCGATCTGCCCCCTGCAGCGTGCTGTAGTTGTTGTAGAAACCGCCGCTGCTGGCGCACGCCCCCATGGCGATAACCCACTTGGGTTCAGCCATCTGTTCGTAGATCGTCTTGAGGATGGGCGCCTGCTTGTAGCTGATGGTGCCGGCGATGATCATCAGGTCACTCTGCCGCGGCGAAAATCGGACCAGCTCGGCGCCGAAACGACTGATGTCGTTGTAGGACGACACGGTGCTCATGAACTCGATGGCGCAGCAGGCCACGCCGAAGGGCAGGGGCCACAGGCTATATTTCCGGCCCCAGTTGACGGCCTGCCTCAAGCGGGTGGTGATGAAATTACTGGGGCTTTCGAGATCTACTGCCATTCGAGCCCGCCTTTCTTCCAGATGTAGACGAAACCGACCAGCAGGACCAGTACGAAGGCTCCCATTTCCGCCAGGGCGAAGGTCGCCTGTCCGGCAGCGAGCATCCCCTGGTAGAGAATGACCCAGGGATAGAGGAAGACCGCTTCGAGATCAAAAAGAAGGAAAAACAGGGCGACCAGGAAAAACCGGACGAAGAACCGGATCTGGGTTGTCCCCCGCACCGGTATGCCGCATTCGTAGGTCGAATCCTTGAGCAGGTTCGGTCGCTTGGGCCCAAGCCAGAAACTGAGGCCCAGGAAAAGGGCCGCAAAACCCATCGCAACGCCCAGGACCATCAGGACGGGAATGAACTGTTCGAACATGAAGGCTCCCTGTGCATGAACGACACCGGTCCGGGCCAAAAGCCCCAGGAGGCTTTCAAGGCGGACCGAGTTGATCCCATTTGTTGCAAAAATAACAAACAGTTTGATCGTGTCAACAAGACGATAATCGACTGCGATAAAACCCCATGCCACTGCCCTGTTGCCACAATTGAGCGGCTGTGGGACCCTCTGGAAAGGCCAGTGACCAAAGGACGGATATGATTGTCTATCTGAACGGGAAGTACGTCGACGCAACTGCGGCCGTTATCTCGGTCTGGGACGGAGGATTCCTGTACGGGGACGGGATCTACACCACCTTGCGCCTGTATGGGGGCCGTCCGGCGGATATCGCGGCCCATTGCCGCAGGTTAAAGCGCCACGCCAGGGAACTGGACCTTCCCCTGCCCTTGGCCGAGGCGGACTTCGCCGCTATAGCCACACGCCTTGCCGAGGTCAATGGACTGACAAAACAGGACGGCCGCCTCCGGATCACTGTCAGCCGCGGGGGCGACCCGGACCATCCTCTGCCGTTGGCCGGCCTGGATTCCATCAAGTCAACCGTCCTGGTCACTCTCGCTCCCATCGGACCGGAATTGGAGCGCTGGCAAGACGAAGGCATTCCTGTGGTCACCCTGGATCCTACATTTGCCCGCGGCAATTTCCCCGCCCTGAAAACCCTCAACTCACTGGCCACCCTCAGGGCCCTGCGCCGGGCCGCTGCCGCCGGTTGTCCCGAGGCGATTCTCACCGACCAGGGCGGCTTCCTACTCGAAGGCGCAATCAGCAATCTCTTCCTGGTCATTGACGGCCAACTGTTCACCCCGGTCCGCAGCGGCGGCTTCCTGGCCGGACGGACCCGCGAACGCATTCTCGACATCGCGGGCGCCGAAAACATCAAGGTGATCAAAAAGGACCTTGACCGCAGTCACCTCGAAGCGGCCGACGAGGTGTTCACCGCCTCCAGCGTTCGTGAGGTCCTGCCCGTGGTCAGCATCGACGGCCGTGTCGTGGGCTGCGGCTCGGCCGGAGTTCTGACCAGACTCATCCAGAGACGCTACCGGGAACTCATACTCGCAGCTCTCGACAAAACCTGACCCGGTTCAAAACATAAAAACAAGCCCGGCCATTGTCATGGCCGGGCCAGGTGAGCTTGGTGGTGACAGGACAGGATTCCGGTCAGAAATCGAAACTCGTATCCTGCACCTTGAAGGAGTTGAAGTCGTCGCTTTCGGCAGGCGGCAACTCATTCTTGATGTCGCGGTGGGGAGCGGGTGCTCCGGCCAGGGCGATCTCGTCCTTCAGGCTGGCCAGGTCCGTATAGGCATCGGCCGTGGCAATCAGATCCGTGCTGGTCATTTCCCGCAAGGCGCAGATCTCGACGTGTATGCCGCGCCGGCCGAGAGCCAATACCAGGGACCGGAAATCGCCGTCGCCTGTGCAAAGAATGACCGTATCCAGATGATCGACCAGCTCGAGCACGTCGATGGCCATTTCCATGTCAAGAGCCCCACGCACGTTCCGGCTGCTGCCTTCATTGTCATTGAAGGATTTGATCTCCTTGGTCACGACCGTGAATCCGTTCAATTTAAGGAAATTGATGAAGTCGATTTTTCCTTCGGATTGGTTACTGACAGCCGTGTAGAAATACGACCGCAACAAACGGCGATCACCCCGGAGCTTGCGGCATAGCTTGAGATAGTCCAACCGCATGTTCAGATGTTTGGCGCTATAGTGAATATTTTCCCCATCTATGAAGATGGCGACTCGATCCATGGGATTATGTGCATACATAAATTCATCCACCTTTTTCACTCGAAATTGGCCGGAAAGCCGACCGGTTGGGCAAGTAACAAAAGGGATGACTGTCCTGACCGGACAAGTCTCCCTCCCTGCTGCGCGGAAATATACTCACGGACCCCTGCATTGGCAATTTCAATCAACTTTCAATCGTAGAGGGATCCCCCGTCGGTAAGCCGGGCGGCTCGGCCCTTTCCGGACCACTGGCGCAGTCCGCTGAGGAGGCGATCGAACCAGAGCGTGGCCAGCCGGTAGTAGGTCGGCATCACCAGCAGAGTTAGCAAAGTGCTGGAGGCCAGCCCCCCGCTGATGGCCCGGGCCATGGGGTAATATTCGGCATCCCCCACGTGGGCCCCGTGGAAAACCGCCAGCGGCAAGAGACCCAGGATTGTGGTGCCCGCGGTCATCAGAATCGGCCGCAGGCGGTCGGTACATCCCTGGACGATGGCCTCGTCAAGGGAAAGACCCGACCGTCGGCGTGCGTTGATGTAATCGACCAGCACGATGCCGTTGTTCACCACGATCCCGATGAGAATCACCATTCCGATCATGGCCATGATATTAAAGGGCGTACCGGTGGCCATCATCAGCCAGAACACGCCCAGAGAGGCGAAGGGTACCGTACCCATGACCACCATCGGATACAGTAACGACTCGAACAGACTGGCCATGACAAAAAAGACGCACGCCAAGGCCAGCAGCATGTTCATACCCATCTCCCCCTGCTGCTGCTGGGCGCGGATGATCTCGTTGCCGAAGTTCCAGCTGTAACCGAAAGGCAGGTCCATCCCATCCATGATCTGCCGGATGATGGCCAGGGCGTCGTCCAGCTGGTCCCCCTCCCAGGTACCGGTAACCGTGACCCCGGTCCGCTGGTCCCGGCGAAAAATGCGTTCGGGACTCTTGCCGAACTGGAAATCGGCGATCTGGTTGAGCTGAACGGGGCGGCCGTCGACGGCGCCCACGGTCAGCAGGGAAAGATTCTCGATGGATTCGCGATCTTCCGGCAGCAGAGAAACCACCAGATCGATTTCCTTTTCCCCCGTCTGCAGACGGGGTAGCTGAACACCCCGGTAGGTTAATCCCATGATCTGGGAAACGGTGGCCGGCGAGATGCCGTACCGTCCGGCCAGATCCGGATCGACCAGCACCTGGATCTCGGACTTGCCCTCGTCGCTATCGCTTTTCAGGTCCCCGATGCCCTCGATCAGACCCAACCGACGCTTGGCCTCGTCGGCGAACTCCTGCAAAAATTCGGTTTCTTCACCTGAAATGGTCACCGCAAAAGTCTTCGCTCCGGAGTCCTGACCCTCATCCCCGCCAAACCGGTATTCGAGACCGGCCTGCACCGGGAGGTTTTCGCGGAGATCCTCGCGCACCACCTGGTAAAAATCGTCCGACACGACGCCCTCATTGAAAAACAGCGTGATGCCTCCGCCGTCGGCCACGTAATAGGAATACAGATCGCGAATGTCCAGGTCTTCCCGTCGACCTTCCAGGTATTGGGTGGCGACCCCCACCATGTCCTGGGAGGTGTACTTGTCCACCGGCCCGGTGAATTCGCAGGAGATATACAGGCTCTCCCGGCGGATGCCCTGGTCGCCCATGGCATCGGGCTTGAAATTCGTGATTTTCATGGCCCCGACGGTGGCCGCCAGGACCAGCGGAACGATCACCAAGGCGGTGATGATGGGATGACGGACCGCCGTCCAGCGCAGGACGCGTAGATAGTGTCGCTTCAACCAGACCAGCCAGCGGGCGTCCTGTTCCAGGGATCCGCTGCGGGTCATCTTGACCGAAAGGGCGGGAATCACCGTCAGGCTCACCAGCAGGGAAAGCAGCAGAGTCACGCTGATGGTCACCCCCACCTCACCCAGCCAGACCCCCATTTCATCGTCTTTGCTGACCACGATGGGCGCAAAGACGATGATGGTCGTCAGGGTCGAAGCCACGATGGCCCGTCCAACCTCTTTGGTGCCGCGCACGGCAGCCGACAAGGGCGAGGCCCCGGCGTGCTGTCGCCGGTGGATGGATTCCAGCACCACCACGGCGTTGTCCACCAGCATGCCCACCCCGAGCATCAGGCCCATCATGGTCAACACGTTGAGGCTGCGTCCGGACAGGAACAGGAAGATGCAGGTGCCCAGAATGGATATGGGAATGGCGATGGACACCACCAAGGTCATGCTCAAACGCCGCAGAAACAGGTACAGAATGGCCACCGCCAGGATGGAACCGAAAAGCCCGCCCTGCAGGAGGCTGCGCAAGGAGTCGGTGATCTGGTCGGCCTGGTTGAAAAACGAAAAGCTGTTGATGCCCTGCAAGGTCGGATCCTGGTTGATCCTTTCCAGTTCCTTTTCGACGGCCCGGCAGACCTCCACCGTGTTGTAACCGGAGGCCTTCTGGATCCAGAAGGCGATGGCCGGCTCGCGGTTGAGCACCCGGCCATAGTGGAGGGCCGGAGCGCCATAGATGACCTCAGCCACATCTCTCAGTCGCAGGCCCCGGCTGTTGATGGGAAGTTCCCGCAGGTCCTCCACCCCGCGCAGACCACTGACCGTGCGCAGGTCATATCGCAGGCCCCTGTCGGTGACCCTTCCCACCGTCAATTCCACGTTGGCGGCTTCGAGTTCGGCGAACAGGTTGTTCACGTCGACGTTGTGTTCCATGATCTTGTCGAACCGCAAGTACACCGAAGCCTGCGTCGGCAGTACTCCGTCGATGTTCACCCGCCCCACACCGGGAATGCGTTGCAGGGGGCTGATGATCTTCTGGTCGATCAGGTCCCAGCTTTCGGAAAGGTCCCGGCCCTTGGCGGAGATCCTCCCCTCGATGATGGGGATGTCATTGGTGTTGAAGGTCAACAGGAAGATCTGCGGAATGTCGGGAGGCAACTCGCCGCGGATCTGGTCGATCTTTTCCTTCACCTCCATCCGCAGCAGGTTCACGTCCCGCCCCCAGTCGAAGGTCACGCCAACCTGGACGTCGTTCGCGTCGCTGTAGCTGAAGATCTGCTGGACGCCACCCAGGGTGGCCAGCACTTCCTCGATGGGACGCACGATCTCTCGCTCATTTTCTGAAGGAATGCCGCCCTGATAGGGAATCCATACGGCGATGAAGGGGAACTCCACCCGGGGCAGAAAATCCAAGGGAACCTTCAGAAGGGAGACCCCACCCAGCAACACCACCGTCGCCAGGGCCATGGCCAGGGTGACGGGGCGGCGGAGGGAGAGGAAGGTCAGCCACATTTCAGCCGTCCTTCGGTGTGGGAGTCGTCGCCAGTACCGGACCGCGGCCCGAAAGCAAGGTGTAGATCACAGGGACGACTACCAGAGTCAAAAGGGTGGCCAGCAGCAGACCCCCGATAACCGTCACCGCCAGGGGGGCCCGCAACTCGGCGCCCTCACCCAGCCCCAGGGCCATGGGCAGCAGGCCCAGGACGGTGGTCGCTGTCGTCATCAGGATCGGCCGCAGACGCTCGGTCCCCGCCCGCAACACGGCCTCACCCATTGGCAGACCGGCCTGCCTCAACTGGTTGATCCGGTCCACCAGAACGATGCCGTTGTTCACCACGATGCCGGCCAGCATGATGGCCCCGATAACGGCGATCACACTGATGCTCATACCCCGCAGGTACAGCGCGTAGATGGCCCCGCTCATGGCCAACGGAACGGTGAACATGATGATCAGGGGATAGACGAAGGATTCGAACTGCGCGGCCATGACCAGGTAGACCAGGAAAATCGCCAGCAGGATGGCATAACGCAGGGAGCGAAATGAGCTGTCCATCTCATCGTTCTGCCCGCCCATCTCCACGACCACGCCGGCGGGCAGGCTCAGATCGGCCAGTCGCCCCCGGATATCCTCGGCCACGGAACCCAGATCGCGACCCGACAGATTGGCCGAGACAATCGCCACGCGTTTGCTGCTGAGACGGTGGATTTCCGAGGGCCCGGTCACGATTTCCATGGTGGCCAGGCTTGCCAGGGTGATGGGCACCCCGTCCCGTTCGGTGACGATCAGGTCCTGGACCGCGGTCAGGGTATTCCGCTGGGAACCGGTGTTCATGACCCGGATGTCCACGTGGCGTTCCCGATCCCGAAAGCGGGTGGCGACGTTGCCCCGAACCTTGCCGCGAACCGTTTCGGATACTTCGCCCAACCGCAACCCGTATCGGTTCAGCTTGTCGCGATCGAAGGAAACCTGAACTTCCGGTGACCCGGGAACCATGCTCAAGCGGATGTCCCGCAATCCGGGAACGTCCACCAGACGACGGCCCACCTCGTCCGCAGTGCGCTGCAGATCCGCCAGGTTGTACCCGTAGATGTTCACTTCCACCGGGGCGCCGAAGGTCAACAGAGATTGGCGACGCAGCTTCATATGCAGATCCGGATATCCCCGGAGAACCTCACGGATTCTTTCCAGGGCGGCGGACTCCGCTTCCGCGGTAGCTTCAGTCAGGCGGACCTGGACCTCAGCCCGATTTTCCTTCCGGCGCTGGGCGGTGGACTGCCCGTCCCGCGACACCCCTACTTCCCCGACAACCATGTCGATGCCGGGCAAAGCGGACAGTTCTTTTTCCAGGTCGCCGATGACGGCATCGGTCTTGCCCAGCGGCGTGCCTTCAGGCATTTCCAGAGCCAGGGTGAACTCGCCGCGCGCCAAAGGAGGCACCAGTTCGGTGCCAA
>RCNB010002967.1_pt1 | contig 10220 bp, 9 predicted proteins | sample 2041321 | NCBI WGS metagenome assembly RCNB01 (sample SAMN09708232, study PRJNA481090) | Marine sediment metagenome, whole genome shotgun sequencing project.
AAAAAAAGGGGTCAGACCCCTTTTTCAAAGGGTTAAGAAAAAGGGGTCTGACCCCTTTTCGGGGCGTAGTTTCTCGCTACGGCATCGGGTGCTGGGTGAAGAAGGTCCACATTCGGTCGGTGGCGTCCAGGTCTAGCGTTGTCTTGCCTTGGCCGACGGCTTCGAAGACCGGGCCGGTGGAGCTTCCAGGCCAGGTGTGACCGCCTTCATCGACGACGCACATCTCGACGACTGCGTCGCATCCGGTCCAGGCGTTGCAGGTGCTGTCGCCGTTTTGGAAGACCTCTTCGGTGTCGTCGGAGCAACCGTTCGCGTCAGCCCAGCCTTCGGCGCTTTCAACTCCGCGATCAAAACTGCCGTCGCTCGTGCCGTAGAAGATGATCGCCGGAACCCTGCGCGACGTGTCGCAGTTCTCGCCGCGATCGACGCCGGCCACAGGCCCGATCGCCGCGATCACGTCCGCGCGCCAGCAGGCGAGGGCGTACGAAAAAGCGCCGCCGCTCGAAATCCCGGTCGCGAAAATGCGCGCCTCGTCGACGGTGAACTCGTCGCGAAGCGCGTCCAGGAGTTCGTCGATGAAGACCAGGTCCGCGCTCTCGGCCGTCGAATCCCAGGACTGAACCGGACTCTCTTCGGTGCCGTGAATTGCGCTCTGCGGGTGGACGGCGATGTAGCCGTGCGCCTGCGCATGCGGCTTCGTTCCGGCCACGCCACTCTGAAGGTGCGAGGCGCCGCCGGTTCCGGGGGTCGCACCGTGATGACTGAGAACGACGGGCATTGGCTGATCGAGATCGACACCGGAGGGCACGTAGAGTTCAAACGAGCGCTCACCCAAGCTCCGCTTCTCGTCGATCGGATCCTCGAGAGCGCTTGGAGCCCCGGTTCCTCCCGAGCCGCCCGTTCCACCCGTCGTGCTTCCGCCATCGCTGCCGCATCCCGCCGCCACGAGTGAGAACGCCGAGCCGAGAATCAAGAACTGAAGACCTGTGTTCATAAGGTCGGGAGTATACGCCATTCGCTTGGCTCGTCGTGCGGTCGCGTGTCGTGCTACGGTAGCGCGTGTGTGACAGCCTGGTCGTCGTGCCCGAAACGGGGCCCGTTTGGTTCGCCAAGAACAGCGATAGGGAGCCCAGCGAAGCGCAGTTTCTCGAATGTCACGAGCATTCGGTGTCTGGCGCCGCGCCTGCCGGCCTTCCGGACGTGTCGAGCGACACGCGGCTGTTGTTGAGTCGACCTGCCTGGATGTGGGGCGCCGAGATGGGTGTCAACGAACACGGCGTAGCCATTGGCAACGAAGCGGTGTTCACGCGCATGCCGGTCGCCAGTACGGGCTACACCGGGATGGAGTTCCAGCGCGTCGCGCTTACCACCTGTCGCACCGCGGACGACGCGCTCGAGCAACTGATCGAGCTCACCGAAGAGCTCACCCAAGGTGGCAGGATGGGTCATCGCCATCGTTCGTTCCGCTACCACAGCGCGTTCTTGATCGCGGACGCCAAGACTGCCTGGGTGTTCGAGACCGCTGGCCCCTATTGGGCAGCCCGGCGCGTGACTGGTGTGGCCAGCATATCGAACGCGCTGACCATCGAAGACGATTTCGATCGTGTCCACCCGGGCGCCTACAAGGCAGCGAGGGAACACAACTGGGTGAAGTCCGCGGGCGACTTTCGTTTTGCCAGCGCGTTTTCGGATCCGGTCAGGTCCGTTGCCGCAGGCGCAAGCGTTCGCCGAGCGTGCACGGCTCGTTCGCTCACAGGCGTGCGAAAGCCTCGCGCGCAGGACTTCATCATCGCGCTCACCGATCACGGCGGCACCGAGCCGACCAAGGGTTGGCGCGGTGAGGCTCCTTGTGCGCACGCTTCGTGGCTGATCACACGGAGCGGGCAGCAGACTACCAACTCGATGATCGTGCGACTCGACGCGACCGGGCCGACGACCTGGGCGACAGGAACATCATCTCCGTGCCTCAGCGTGTTCAAGCCTGCCCCGTTTGATCCGGAATTGTTGCCGCCACACCGTGTGGCCGACGCTCGCTTCGATGCCAGGGAGATTTGGTGGACGCACGAGCGACTGCACCGGGCGTGCCTCGCCGACTATCACGCACGGAGGGTCACCTTTGCCGAAGACCGCGAGCGATTCCAGGACGCTTGCCTCCAAGAAACCGCCGACCCGGCGCAGGCCTGGCGCGATCACCGGGCCCACATCGACGATTGGCGTGGACGCGCCCTCCAGGTGAAGCCGAAACGCACGCCGCCGCTCACACGCTGGTTCTGGTCTAGGCAGCGTCGCGCGGTTTCGATTCCCGGCTAGCCGTGCTACGCGCCCATCGCTTAACTTGGGAGACCCTGGGATGAATCGATTCTTGCTTTTGGTAAGCGCCCTCGTTGCGCTCAGCGCTGCGGCCTGCAGCAGCAACGACAGCGGCGGCACTGCGCCGGACGCCCCCTTTGCCCCTCAAGCCGACACGAGCGAGGGGCTTACCAATGTCTCCGCCGATCTCATGGAAATCTTGGAGAATGGGGCGCTGCACGGTGCGTGCGAAGCGTATTGGGATGCCGCTGCCGATGGGACCGACACACGCCGTGCGCGACTGCTGTGCGGCAAGGAAATGTTCTTCTACGAAGGCTTCGACACGGTCGGCGTGCCCACCGTGCTGCTCGAAACCAACATGGCGTTGTTTCCGGACCTCATCGGAGCAGGCGCAACTGGCGTCGGCATGATCGAAGACCCGACTTCCGGGGACGCGCTGCCACTTGGGTTCGGCCCCGGCAAAGACTTCGCCGAGGGCGTCCCGAGCCTGGCGTTCACCTGCGCGAGCTGTCACTTCAGCCAGCTGCCTGATGGCCGCTATGCGATGGGCGCGCCCAATCACGATTTCGAGTACGGCGAGCTCAACCTTGCCATCGCGGTCTTGCCGACTGCCACCATCCTTCAAGAAGACCTGGACCCGGCCGCCGAGGCGAAGCTCGCGCCGTACTTCAAGGCCATCGAGGACGACCCCAGTGTCGTCGACGGGCTCATCGCATCGCTTGCGCCACTCATCGGTGCTGGAGCGAGCATTCCCGAGTTCAGCGCGGAGACTCAGGCCGCCTACGCAGGTTGGAAGCCCGGCACGATGGATTTCGTGATCACGCCGTTGCCGCTGGACGACGAGGTTCACACCGTCAGCAAGATCATGTCGCTCTGGGGGATCGCCGACGAGGCAGACGTTGCTGCCTACGAGATGGACGGGGCACTGCTGGCTCACACGGGTGTGACCGCCAGCGTCGCGAATTTTCTCGAGGGTTTCGTCATTCTTGGTGACGGCGACCTAGACGCATGGGACGAGAAACGGCTTGGCCCGCTGGATGACTATCTCCACTCGTTGCGCGCGCCAAAGAACCCCGAGCCGTCCGACGCGGCTCTCGTTGCCGAAGGACAGCAGCTGTTTGAGACCGCAGGCTGCATCTCCTGTCATGACGGCGCCCGCGGTTCGAGCCGCACCGTCTACACCTTCGACGAGATCGGCTCCGACACCGCCATGATGTACTGGCTCGATCCCGATCTCGATGGGCAGCCCTGTTGCGACGTCGACTTGCTCGGGCGCGATGCGCTGACGCACGGCCTCCGCGCGCAACGGCTCACCGGGGTTTGGTCGGCCAAGCGGCTGCTGCACAACGGTTCCGTCGACTCGCTCGAGGATCTCTTCTGCGTGAACGGCATGCGACCCACGATCAGCGAGTCGCCCTACAGCGATCGTGGTCACATGTTTACGTGCGACGGGCTCTCGGAGACCGAAAGAGCGGCGCTGATCGCGTACCTACGCTCCCTTTGACCGACTACCGCGAGTGGCGGAAACCCGCGCCGGCGCGCTAGCGGCTGTGTTCGAGGAGCCAGTCCGTGACCAGGTCCGCGTAGGCCGGCTCCTCTCCGCCGGGCGGGTAGAAGAACGGTGTGTGGGGCGCGTCTTGAATCGTCCAGAGTGCAGCGTCGATGCCTTCCTGGCAGCCCGTGCGGTACGCAACCTGCTCCGTCTCGTCCCCGTCGACCATGGCGATGAGGTTCACGTTGCCAAGAGTCGTCGGCGCGTCCGTGTCGCAACCGGCCTCCGCGGCGAAGAACTCGACAGAGTCGACCGCGCCCGGATAGAGGTCGGGCACACCGTCGTAGAATATCGTAGTGTCGGCGGTCCCGTGCACGGCAAGTACGCTCACCGGCACCGTCCTGGGCTGACACTCGGCCGGGGTTGCGAACGTGGAGCCCGCGAGGCTGACGATTGCTGTGATGCTCTCCGACGCCTCGCACGCCATTCGGAACGACATGAAGCCTCCGTTCGAATAACCGATCAGGTACACACGCTTTTCGTCGATGTTGTAGATCCCCTTGGCCTCTTCGATCAGCCCGGTCAGATAGGCGACGTCGTCGATGGCGTCGTCCGGGTCGCAACAGAACGTGGCGCCGTTCCAGAAACGCTCGCCATCCTCATTGAGCGTGCCGTCAGGCATGACCATCACCAGGTCTTTTTCGTCGACCATGTCGACCAGCCGGAAAAACTCGGCCTGAAGCTGCCCGCTGGCGCCGAAGCCATGCAAGACGACCACGAGCGGGTGCCCGACCGTTGGATCATAGCCTCCCGGAATGTCCACCGCGGCAGGTCGCTCGCCGCCGATTGTGAGGGGCGGATCCGCGGAGAATGCCGTGCCGCCGCTCCCACCTGTGCCGCCACTCCCAGCCGTGCCACCGGTCCCGGCCGTGCCACCACTACCGCCGGCGCTACCGCTATCGTTGCTTCCGCAACCGAGGACCATCGCAAGAGCAAGAAGAGAAAAGAGCTTCATCATGCGCGCGAGGCTATGGCCCCGGCCGCGTACTGTAAAGCCCACATCGTCTGGCCGGCCGCTCCCGAACCGTATAAGCTGCGCCCCATGGCGGACACGATCTTCAGCAAGATTCTCCGCGGGGACATTTCTTGTCACAAGGTGTACGAGGACGACCTCGTCTTTGCATTTCTCGACATCGGCCCGCTGAGTTTTGGTCACACGTTGGTGATACCCAAGGAGGAGGTCGCCACGCTCGACCTGCTCTCCGATGAGACGGCCGCCGCGATAGGACGCGTGCTGCCTCGGCTGTGCCGGGCGATCAAAACCGTGACCGGGGCCGAGCAGTTCAACATTCTGCAGAACAACGGGCCGATGGCGCATCAGGCCGTCTTTCACGTTCACTTCCACATCATTCCCAAGCCGAGCGTCGACACTGGGCTTGTCATGGACTGGGATTCGACGAAGCTCGATCCAGAAGAGGGGGCCCGCTTGGCGGCGGCGTTGAGCAAGGAGATTGGGGGGTAGCATGGCGGGACCGCATTTCGATGAATCTATTGCGTTCAAGGGATTGCGTATCGCCGTGATGACGGTCTCCGATACGCGAACCGAAGAAACCGACAAGTCTGGCGCGTACCTGGTCGATCGCGCGCAGGAAGCCGGCCACCAGGTGATGGATAAAGTCATCGTCCCGGACGACCGTAAGCGCATCGCGGTACAGTTGCGGCGTTGGATCAATGAACCGAACGTCGAGGTCGTAGTCGCGACCGGTGGTACGGGCGTGACAGGTCGCGACGTGACGCCCGAAGCATTCGAAGAGGTCTGGGAGAAGTCCATTCCTGGTTTCGGAGAGCTGTTCCGCACCCTGAGCTACGAGCACATCGGCACGTCAACGATTCAATCGCGCGCCTGCGCAGGCGTCGCACGAGGCACCTACCTCTTCGCGCTCCCAGGCTCCACCGGCGCCTGCAAAGACGCCTGGGACGGCATCCTCCGCTACCAACTCGACATCCGCTACCGCCCCTGCAACTTCGCCGAACTAATCCCCCGCCTCCGCGAAACCTAAAAGGGGTCAGACCCCTTTTTGAAAGGGTTAATTTCGACGAGGTTTTAACCCTTCAGAAAAGGGGTCTGACCCCTTTTTGTTGTCAGGGGGTGGGGGCGGGCATGATGTTCCAGGTCATTCGGGACATGGGGATGTCTCGTTTGAGAATGACTTCGCGCTTGGGGCGGCCGGCTAGCCAGACGTAGCGGCGGAGTTCGCCTTGCACGTCGGCTGCGACGTAGAGTTCGTCCTTCCCGTCGCCGTCCAGATCGGTGAGTAGGGCGGCGTGTTCGAATCCGCCGGAGTCTCGGTCGATGCTCTCGACGCCCCATTCGGATTTCGGATCCTTACCCGGTCGCAGCAGCCACAGCCCCTTACTAAACGACGCGACGACCATCTCCTTCTTCCCGTCGCCATCCACATCACCGACCGTGATAAATCGCGACAGGCGATCGGGAATCGTCGCGATGACCACCTTGGCGTCAGGGGGCGTGCCCGCATCGTAGCGGCGAATCTCCACCGGTTCGACCAGCTCGAGCCCCACACCGCGGCCACTCGTCAGCGCTTCGACCGCGACATAGAGCTCATCCGTCCCGTCTCCATCGACGTCGCCGACATAGATCTCTTTGGCGTGCCGCTTACCCAGATCCGCGACGATGGTCGGGCCTTCGCCCTTCTTCGGGACGTACCGCACGACTTCGCCGTGCTGCGAGTCTGCGTCCAGCTTGTTCGGCTCGCTCGGCGTCGCGTACACCTCGAGCACGCCGTCCTTGTCGAGGTCACCGATTTCGATCTCGTGCACGAACGTGTCTTTCTTGCCGTCGATGCGTTCGACCTTCCACTTGTTCCCGCGCTGCCTCATCACGGCGACCACACCTTGGTCGTGCGTCGCGATGGCGATGGTCGGCGAGCCGTCCGCGTATAGGTCAGCCACCTCCGCATCGCGCATGCGGTTGAACTTGCCCCCGAACTCCGCGTGCCAGAGTGTCGTCGGTTGCAGCTTGCCCTTCGATCGCCTCCACAGTTTGATGTACGCACCCGAACCACCGAGCGTCAGAATCCCCGGCGCCTGTCCGCGCGGCGTGAGCATCATGGCCTTGTGGAACACGTTGCTCTGCGGATCCTCCACCGTCTCGACCTTCCACTCCCCGCCTTCGCGAGTAAGAATGTCCAGGCGCGCCGGGCCAGGGTTCGCCGTGGCCTTGCCGTCGACCACCTTGAACTGGGAGTACACGAGGAGCAGACCGTTCGGGAGTGAGTCGGGCAGCTCGGTCGAAGTTGCCGGGCTCTTGGCCGCCCCCGTAGGCTTCGCATCCTTGGTCGAGCTCGGCTGCTGTGCGGAGGCGGCCGGCGGTTCGGTCGGGGCCGTCGTCTCGCCCCCCTTACAGGCCAGCAAGAAGAACAACGCCCAGATCCCGAATCGAGTCACTGCTTGATGTCGCATGAGGCGTCGCTACCAACGGTCGCTGCTCGGCGCAACTAACCGCCCGGCTCCCCCCCCCAGACAGGCAATTTGACCCTTTAGCGTGCACCAGGTACCTGAGCCCCACACGTGAGCGCATCACCGAAACGCATCGCCCTCTTCGTCCTTAAACTGGTTTTCTCCGTCGGCATGCTGGCGTTCATCTTCCGCAAGGTGCTCCGCCGCGATGGTGCAGAGGACCTGCTCGCACGATTGAGCGATTTGCACTGGAGCTGGGTCGCCGCCGCCGTGCTCATGCAGTTGATCGCCATCGGGTTCAGCACGGTGCGCTGGCAGCGTCTATTGGTCGGCCAAGGCATCTTCGCGAAATGGGGATTCCTCGGCGGCTCGATCATGATCGCGCGCTTCTGGGGGGCTTTCACGCCAGGCGGCTTCACCGGCTTCGGAGGCTGGCGCATCTACGACGTGGCGAAGCACACCGGCAAGACCGCGCGCGCCACCGCCGTCATTGGCGTCGAAATGATCCTCGGCCAGCTCGCCTTCGGTGTGGTCGTCATGGGGGCCAGCATCTTCGGGATGAAGTTCATCGGCACCGACGGCGTGCTCTTGGTCAACGCCGTCTTCCTTTCGATCATCGTCGTCGGCCTCGCGTTTCTCGCGCAGCCGCAGCTCTTTCTCTTTTTCACGCGTTTCGTCCCCCCAGGCATCCGGGCGCGCGTTCAAACACTCATTGACGCGGTGGGCGCCTATCGTGGCAAGGCCGGGCTGCTGATCCAGGCCGCGGCACTCGGTGTGGGTACCCACGCGTTCAACAATTTGATCTATGTCTGCGCCGCACGCGCACTCGGGGTAGAGCTCAGCATCGGCGAGGTGTTCTTCGCATCATCGCTGCAGATTCTCGCCACCCTCATCCCGGCGTCGATCAACGGCATCGGTCTGCGCGAAGCCGCCGCCGTCGCGCTCTACACCTCGCCGGCCATCGGCCTTCCGCTCGCCGTCGCTGTCCTCATTCCGACCCTTGGGTTTGCGTGCGAGATGTTCGTTTCCTCATTTGGTGGCGTGATGTTCCTCCTGCGCAAGTCCGGCTACAGCCCGGAGATCCGCGTAGAAGATCCGGACCGCGAGCAGCTCGCGAGCGAGGCGATTCCGAAAGCCCCGCGCGAGGCGTGGCCGCACCCCATCCGGGGATTCGTCGTCGGGTTCAGCGCTGGCGTGTTCGGTGGCATTCTCGTGGGCGTTGGGGAGGCGGCTGTCATCGCGTTGTCCTCGGCGGGCGCGACCGGTGCGCGAGTCTTCCTGTACGGGCCGCTCGCCTATGGATTGTTCTGCGGCGTGTTTGGCGCGGGCCTCGGCTTTGCTACCGCACTCAGCGGCCGCTGGATGAAACGCCAGGCCCTTCCCGAGACGGAGGCATTCGCGTACTTCGCCGCCGCGACCTTCGGCCTGTTCACGTTGGCCTTGGGCGCTTTTCGCATTCGCCGTGATCTCTTTCATGAGGAGCTCGTGTGGAAGAGCGCGATCGGTCTTGCGGTTCTGTTGGGATGCGCCTTCGTGGTCGCGGGCCTGAGCGCCATCCTTGCGCGCGTTCTCCGTGTGCTCGTGCAGCGCTCGCCCTTCGAACGCCTCGTGCATGCGCCGACGGCTGTCGCGCTACTAGTCGTGCTTGGAGCGGGGCTCGCTGGCAATATTGCTCTCGGTGATCGCGCTTCGGGGAACGGCGCCGACGAAGGCGCAACCGAGGGAAGCGACCAAACAGGCAACATCCTCTTTCTGGTGGTCGATACGCTGCGCGCCGATCACCTACCCATGTACGGGTACCAAGGCGCCAACACGCCGAACCTCGAACGCCTTGCCGGGGATTCAATTCGATTCGACCAGGCGTTTACCAACTCGAGTTGGACGCGTCCGAGCTTCGCGTCAATTCTGACTGGGCGCCTTCCGTCGAGTCATGGCGTCATGGCGAAGAGTGACGCGCTTCCCGATGAGGTCACGACCTTGCCGGAGGTGCTCGACACCGACCATATTGAGAAACGTACGTTTCGGATCTGTAGCGGAGACGACGCGATCTGCCTCGATTTTCTCACCGTCGCGTAACTGCACTCCGGTTGCGATCAAACCATCAGCGCTTTCATCAATCAGTATGCGGTCGACCGTCGCGTTGTTCCTGATCTCCACGCCTGCAGCGTCAGCCGCCGCGGATAAGGCGTTGACAAGTCCCTGCACACCGCCGGATTCTCCGGCCATGCGATACAGCATGGTGAGCACCGCGCTGTTCGGCGAACGCGGCGCTAGCTTAGCGCCGACCAGCCCGTCCCAACTCAAAGTCGCTTTTAGTAAATCGTTATCGAAATTCTCGTCCATGAGATCTCGGGCCGGCAACGAAGCCACTCGTAAGAGCTCCTGCATATCGGTCCTGCCCAGCATTCGAATACTCAGCGCCAGGCGGCCCATGGTCAGCAAGCCGGAAAGGCCAGAAGTGCCAATACGCGGCATTGTCTTCAGCCAGAATGGTCGTAGCACCTTTGCGAAACGTTGCATGGATTTTGAATACGATTGATACGATGCGACGTCTTCGTCGCCGACGCCGCTAACTCCGCTGGCATCAATAACAATATGTTCGTTTTCGCTGCTCAGACCTATGGTCGGAAGAGGCTCCCGCGCTGCTTCAAAGCCATGTGATGAAAGTTTTAGATCGTCGATAATCTGTTGCGGAAAATGGCTAACTGACTGTGCTACAGCAGTGTGAAAGCCGGGATGAAACTCGCGATTGGCGGCGAGGCCACCCGGGCTATCGGATGCTTCGAGCACAAGGACGTTCTGACCACTCCTGGCCAGGTAGGCTGCGCAGACAAGTCCGTTATGTCCTGCGCCGATTATAATGGAGTCGTAACGCGCCAATCGCTTACACCGTTAGTCCGGATCATTCCTCAAAGTTGTACGCTAGTCACCGAATATC
>RCNB010005442.1_pt1 | contig 10218 bp, 12 predicted proteins | sample 2041321 | NCBI WGS metagenome assembly RCNB01 (sample SAMN09708232, study PRJNA481090) | Marine sediment metagenome, whole genome shotgun sequencing project.
TTTCAGTAAATGGATGTGTAGAATTAAATGATATTAAATCCAATATTTCCATTGATAAAGGTATAGCTAGTAGTTCAACTACTGCTGATTATAAATCGTTTTTTAATGGACATAAAGAAGGAGAAAGTAATATATTAAATAAAGATGGGGACTGGCAATGGGCAAAAGGGGCAGGTGGAGCGTATTATGATGTTGGCGCTGCTATCGTAACGCTTTCGGACGGCTCCACAATAGTAACTGGATTTTTCAGTGATTCAGCGACATTCGGGCCGGGTGAAACATGTGAATCTGTTCTGGTTTCGGATGGTAGTTACGATATTTTCTTGGCCAAGTACAATCCCGACGGCACTCTCGCATGGGTGAAACGTGCAGGTGGAACGTCCAAGGATGTGGGCCGGGGACTCGTATTGCTTTCAGATGGCTCCACAATAGTAACTGGATCTTTCAGTGGTTCAGCGACATGGGGGAAGGGTGAATCATGTGAATCTGTTCTGGTTTCGGATGGTGGTGACGATATTTTCTTGGCCAAGCACAATGGGGACGGCCAACTCGCATGGTTGAAACGTGCAGGTGGAACGTCCGAGGATGTAGGCCGGGGACTCGTATTGCTTTCGGACGGCTCCACAATTGTAACTGGATCTTTCAGTGGTTCAGCGACATGGGGGAAGGGTGAATCAGCCGAAACTGTTCTGGTTTCGGATGGTAGTGACGATATTTTCGTGGCCAAGCACAATTGGGACGGCCAACTCGCATGGGGGAAACGTGCAGGCGGAACAGATTATGATTTCGGAAATGGTGTTTCTGTAGATGGAAGCGAGAATATATACATAACTGGATCTTTCGAGGGTATTGCAAATTTTGGCCCATACATTCTAACATGCCAAAGCGAAAGAGATAATAATGATATTTTTGTTGCAAAGTTATCTGATGATGGTGTAAATCAACCACCAAACAAACCTAGTACACCCAGCGGTCCAGCAAATGGAGATGCTGGTACTACATACACTTATACAAGTAGTGCAACTGATCCTGATGGAGATTCAATATCCTATTTGTTTGAGTGGGGGGATGATACAGATAGCGGATGGTCAGATCCCATTCCTTCAGGACAAACAGCAACTGAGACACATAAATGGTCAGTACCAGGAACATACCAAGTAAAGGTACAAGCAAAAGATATCCCAGGTGCAATAAGCAGTTGGTCGGATCCTCTCACTGTAGTAATATCTTCAGGTGAAAATCAGCCGCCAAATAAACCTAGTACACCCAGCGGTCCAGCAAATGGAGAGGCTGGTACTACATACACTTATACAAGTAGTGCAACTGATCCAGATGGAGATTCAATATCCTATTTGTTTGAGTGGGGGGATGATACAGATAGCGGATGGACAGATCCCATCCCTTCAGGACAAACAGCAACTGAGACACATAAATGGTCAGATCAAGGAACTTATCAGATCAAGGTCAAAGCTCGAGATGTACCAGATTTAGATGAAAGCGAATGGTCCGACCCGCTTAGTGTTAGCATGCCGAAAAACAAACCATACATCAACACACCATTCCTAAGATTCCTAGAAAATCATCCACATATGTTCCCACTGCTACGACAACTGCTTGGGTTACAATAGATAATAAATTATCTTCCTTCTTTTTTCTTTAAAATAATTACACAAAGCAGGCAATCATTGCTTTATGTAAAAATTCCCTCCTTCTTTTTCAAATTACTTTTCAAACTCCTGTATATGTTATTGGTATCGATTTATAAATAAGAATTATTACACAAAGCGCTTATTGTAACAATGGTTAAATAATTTGAAAAGGAGAAAAACTGTTTATAACATAAAATGTAGCAGAAAAGACAAGTTAACGTATATTTGTAAATATTACAATTTGTAAGGAGAAACCAATTTTAAAATACCGATATAAATATAATTCAGACACTAACATACTAAATATCTTTAGGAAAAAATCAATACCAGCTATCTCAGGAAGATTGGTAGCGTTTCCAAACCTAACTGGACGAACATAGTTGTAAGGTTTTTAAAGAAATAGTTGTTATGAAATATGTAGGTGGGATACAAACTTATGGTGGGTGAGCCAGAAATAGTAAAAGAGCTGAGAAAAGAAGAAAAACTTAGACAATTTGGTAGTCAATCACAAGGACTAAATGAGAAACCGGAAAAGACGGATAAAACGATACTTGCAGAATGGCTCAAAATAGATGAGGAATTAGACGACATGTGGTTCAATATATGGAAATGTCTATAAAGTTCTCAAAAAAAATCATTTTCCGGTTTGCTGGTCCTGTGATCGGGGAGAAAAATGAATGGACTAAAAGAAAAGAACTACTGTGATAAATGCAAAAAAATGACTTGGCATGAGTATACTGAATCAAACAAAAAGCGGAAAGGAATGACAAAATGCCTGGAATGTGGTCATAAAAGAATATTATAGGATATCATCGCGGCATTCTAAGTTCATTCCAACTAAATACAATTATGTCCGGCAGATAAATCATATCTTCTTGATTTTTATTTCTGCTACATCCACTCAAATTCAATTATGGGTATTTTCTGTTTTCCATCTACAATATTATTCCAGTGCCACTTCCAAAACTGTTTCAAAACACTAATCAATTCATCAGATGAATAGAATCCCTCTTTCCTTACGATTTCCGGATCAAATAAATCATGGTATCCAATCAAATATATGTCTTTGATGACTGCAAATCCTATTCTTTTTCTCTTATACTTGACCTCGATTTTTTCACCGGCTTTCAAACCATACTTCGAAATATAATTCCCACCTCGTGTTGTTGCTGTTACCTGGTTCTGTTTCAATGGTTTTTCCAAACATTCTACTGTAAAATTAATTGGTATGCTTTTTTCTGTCAACTATGACCCCTCTCATTGTATTTTCCCAGGATCGATAAAATGATGAATATCTGGAAAGTACATGTCTATTTTGCATATCCAAATTCTTTGAATGCAAATTCCCATTCTTTGTATATTTTTTTCTTTGTGATTTCATCAAGATTGTATGTATCTGGCTTGTAATTCTTATGTTTTCTAACATATTTTTCAAAGGCTGGTTTTGCTTCTTCAAACCCATTCAATCCCAACTTTTTATATACTGATTCAAGTGTTTCTACCGGTTCTTTAACAAAATCTTCATATCTTATTTCTACAAGATTTTCTTTTGGTATTAATTTCTTTTCCTCAAAGTATTTTGCATAAAGTTCCTTGTAAAACTTTATTATTAATTTATCGAATTGTTCGATTTTTACATGCTGAAATGAAAATATGGGGAGTATTCTCTTATATAATTTCCAAGTAGAGAAATACACTTTGTATGGATTTCTATAAATGTGAATGAACTTTGCATCTGGGAACATCTCCAGAAGTAATTTTATTTTACCTGTGTTAACAAGACTCTTCAACATTATTCGCTTTCCATTATTCTTGTAAGTGATTTTTTTCAAAAAATAACTATAAACTTGTCTCCATTTTTCTATAGTCTCATTTTCATCTCCCTCAAACGTAACCTGTTGCTTAAAATAATGATCTATTCTTCTTGGGAAATACCATCCGTGATAAAACGAATAAGGGCTAAGATTTGCTATTGCATACTCTTCTTCATACGGTAAATCCGCGTCCATTTCCAGGTCATCCATTGGTCTTTTTTCTGGCAGGTGGTTTTTTACAATCCCCTTAAACATTTTCTCATTTCCAAGAAAAACTCCAGGGATCATTGTTTCAAAGGTTGAAACATAGGCTAAGCCTTTGTCTTGTCCCATTAAATAATGCAGAAATGTTGTGCCGCTTCTCCAATGTCCGACAATAAAAAGAAGTGGAGCAATTTTCACATCTTCCAATTTTTTATCAAATTTTCTTTTTTCAGAAATCCGGAAAGGGGCAGTAATCAAAATCATTATAGTAACATATGCAGCTTTTGGTAGAAACTGCCAATCAATATGAAATCTATTCTTTATCAACAATTTCATCCAATTAACAAAAGAGGTTCCGGCTAATGGTTGGCCGCCCACGTTAAGGTAATCGCCATTATCAAATCGTAGTTTTGTCATTTAAATCAAATTCCTTTGTGTCTTTCTCCCTACGTAAGAGAAAAAATAGAATGTAATCTGTTATAAATACTCATTGGTTGGGTGTCTGAACGACGGCGGAAGACAGTAAAACTGCAAAACAGAACAACATAGTTATTAAATAGGGCAATAAATGTTGCGATAATATGAAGGTTCTTATTACGGGAGCAAGCGGATATATTGGAAAATATTTAGTAGATGAGCTAATTGAACATGGGCATGAGGTAAAGGCACTGACGAGACAATCATCACTAAAGATCAAAGATGTTGAAATCGTTTGTGGCGATATATTAACACCAGGATCTCTCCTTTTTGCTCTTGATGGAGTGGATGCTGTATTTCACAATGCAGCATATGCAGTGGACTGGGGTAAAAAGGATGCGATATATAGGTCAAACGTTGAAGGTACTAGAAATATTGCTGAAACGTGTAAGAAAAAAGGAGTTGACAAAATTATTTACACAAGTTCTGCCGGTGTTTACGGCTTTCCAAATATCGATGATGAGATAACAGAAGAATCTCCCAAAAATCCGTTGAATACGTATCAAAAGTCAAAACTTGATGGGGAAAATGTATTGAAGAAATACGAAGACATGGATATTTCTGTTATTCGACCACCTTTGGTCTTGGGTGGCGCGGGAACAGCAGGAAAAATCATCTTGGAAAAAATAGAACAAGGAAAAATGACATATGTGGGAAGCGGAGATCAATACATCTCTTTAGTTCACCCAAATGATGTTGTCCAATGTCTTAGATTAGCTCTTGAAAATGATGGAAAACATGATGCCTTTAATGTTGTTAGTTTTATCTGTACGATTAAAGAACTATTTGATGAAGTTGCCAATCAATTGGGTGTAGATCCACCAAAAAAACATGTATCTTATATCATTGCTTATTGTGCTGCTTTTTTTGCAGAACTATTTGCTACAAAGGAACCTTCTCTTACTAGATTTAGAGTGAAATCGCTAGGTACAACAAGAAAAATAAGTTGTGAGAGGGCAAAAAAAGAAATCGGGTATGAACCCAAATATGATTTACAATCGACGGTAAAAGATATGGTCTCTTGGTACAAAAGGTATACACAAAATATGTAAAACAAGCAGATTAATAGAGGGTTCAATTGTTCTGGCGATTGTTTTTAAATTTGCGTTAAATACCGCCCCAACAAAACACATATTTTATCAAAATAGTAGATGCATGCATCTACTTACTCATCATCTGAAAAAACCAAATTGATTGTAAAATTTCCTCATTTTAGAGCGGAAAGTGGCATATAGGGTGACTGCATACTTGTTTAACTCGATTTATAAAATGAAAACGACATTTGTTGGGAAGTGAACATTAGATGATAAAAATAAAAGTGGAAAATATTGTGGCATCTACGGCTTTTGCAGACAAGCTAGATTTAGATCTGATAATACAATCTTTTGAAGAAGCTGAATATGAACCTGAACAATTCCCTGGATTAGTTTATAAATTAAAAAATCCGAAAACCGCTACACTTCTCTTTAAAAGTGGGAAAGCAAATTGTACTGGTGCAAAGAACATTGAAGATGTACATAAGAGTGTCAATATAATAGCAGAGAAATTAAGAAAATTAGGGGTAGATGTATATAAAGATCTTGAGATAGTTGTTCAGAATATTGTGGCTGTGGGCGACCTGAAGGGAGAACTCAATCTTACTGAAACCGCTATGGGTCTAGGTTTAGAAAATATTGAATATGAGCCGGAGCAATTCCCTGGAATGGTTTATAGGATAAAGGAACCTAAAGTGGCTATGTTGCTCTTTTCCTCTGGAAAGATTGTGTGTACCGGCGCTCGAAAGGTATCGGATGTATCAATAGCAGCAGAAAAACTATCAGAAAAACTTAAAGCTTTGGGACTTCTTCGCCAAACTACTGATTGAAAGCGGATGTCAGCGGTTTGAAGCTCTCTAGTTATAACAATGTTTTTTATCCTTTCAATGTCTATCTGGGGAAGAGGCATGAGATTCAGAAAACTGATCAGTATTGTATTGAGCTACCATTTTTATAAGAAGAAATGGTTATGAATTTCGTATAAGGTGAAGAACGACGAAAATTATATTCTTTGGTGATAGTCTGACAGAGGGTATCCCTGGTGTGTCTTATTTTGATATTTTAAAAGAAAAACTTCCGCAACATGATCTAATCAACTCTGGACGAGGGGGTGATACTGTAATCAGTCTTTACCAGAGAATTAAAAAATTAAGTATCTCTGAAACACATGATATAGCATTTCTCTGGGTCGGTGTAAATGATGTTTTTGTTCATGTCTCATGGAAATTTCCAATCACCAAATTGCTATTTAATCAACGCTGGGCTAAGAATATGGGTGATTTTATAAATTGTTATCAAAGACTCCTTGAGACAGTAACATACAATGCAAAGAAAACATTTGTTGTATCGCCGTCAATAATCGGTGAAGAAATACATAATAAATGGAACAAAAGACTAGGGGAGTTATCGGTGGAAATCGAGGCTTTAGCTACCAAATATGAAAATGTGGAATATATTGATGTTCGTAAGGATTTTATTTCGACATTGTCATCAAAAAAGTCTTCTCCGTTTATTCCATATAGGATTATAGGAGACATCATCATTGCTTATTTGTTGAATGATCCAGAACGCGTTGAGAGAAAATCAAAGGATAGGGAACTTTATTTGACACTCGATGGAGTTCATTTGAATAATGTGGGGGCACACATGATTGCTGAAATTTTCTTACATCACATCAAAAAATGTGAATGCAATATGCCACAATTCAAAGGTGATACGTGTAAATAATATCGGTGCAATACGCTAGCCATCATATTGTCCTTTGCTGTTATATTATTTCCAAAAATTGCTGTTGACACTCTGTTAAAGGTTAGGATGTTTAAGTTTTTGAAGTTAAGATCTCATTCATCCTCAAATATGAATAGTTCATCAATTGTCGTTTGCAACGCTTTTGCAACATCATGAGCCAGTTTAAGGGACGGATTGTATTTTCCTTTTTCCATGAAAAGAATGGTTTCTCGCCTCACACCCACCTTTCTTGCAAGATCCTCTTGGGTTAAATCGTATCGCGCTCTGAGTTCTTTGATTCGTGTTCTCATTTCATTTACCTGCCCTGTCGTAGTAAAATACAGAAAGAAGGCACACCATCAGACTTCCTCCAAAAAGAAATACAAATGCCGGAGCGAATAGTTCAGTACTACTATGTGTCAGATATATGTACACAATTGTTCCAATTCCAAAAAATATCGTATACATAAAAGCATTTCTTGTTGCCCTACCAATAACCATTTCTAGTCTCTCGTCGCTTAAATTGTACATTGAAAAGTAAGGAATGAAACTAATGAACAACAGGAAAACCGTCTTCCCCTCAACAAAATATAACAGGCTCACAATAGACAGGAAACCCAGATACCAAAGTATGTTTTTCATTTCACCCTTTCTGCTAAGGTAAAGGTAAGATGCAACAAAAACGAATCCTGAAACTAGTACTACCACTGCCGAAATATGCCCTCCTTCAAGCTCAATGTCCCAAATGATTCCTGCTATTGTATTGCTCCCAACTGCGCTCCAAATTGCGGCGATGAAGCCATAATATCCTGCTTTATAATTGACTAGTACCAACCGTTCATCTTTAGCAGGCAATCCTTTTCTAATGTTTTTCAGCCTATCCCACAATATGAAAGTCGCAGAGGATACTAATATTAAAACTATACTTATTGATGTGATTTCACTTAATTCAATATTCTCTGCAGATATTACGTAAAGGGATAGTGCCGCTAATATCAAAACTGCAATTCCAATGCCTACAACAATTCCAATTTTATCTTTCATTTTTCGCCTCCTTTTCTATGTTAGTTAATGATAACATTTTATTAATTATTTCTAACATTATGTTGTATAAATATAACATCTGATATTTATAACTTTCTGTATTTCATGTTATACTGCTTCAAACTGATAATTTTAAAAAGAGGAAAGATGTTTAGGCATTGGTGAGTAATAATGAAGGTTTGTATTGCATACGAGTCGAAATATGGTAATGGACAAAAATGTGTAGAACACCTAAAAGGTATTATTAGCAAGAAAGGTCATGCCGTGGATCTCTTTTCAGTACGAGATGTAAAACCAAATGAACTGTTGCAAGCTGATATCTATGTGTTTAGTGCACCAACACAAATAGGTAGTCCAGCACGGAAAATGAAAAAATTTCTGAAAAAAATAAATATTATACAAGAGGGAGCAAAATATGCTCTGATAACAACCCATAGTTCTGATACAACAGAGGTTCTTGAAAAAATGGAAAAACTTCTTCAACCAACTGGTATGACTAAAATAACAGACGGATTAAAAATAAAAGTGACAGGAATGAAAGGGCCGTTAGAGAATAGTTACGAGGAAAAACTTGAAGCGTTTGCAAATGATATTTTAGGTTCTGGATAGAAAGTGTCTCACAACTCTTTAACTACCAATATTTTAAAGAAATGGTTGTTATCTCCTTGTGAGGGATATTTATGATTACATGGCGAGAAAAATTAGAAAACCCGCAACCGAGTCATGGTAAAATATGTAAGATACTCATTCCTAAACCTCTTGATGTTGATGCTGTGATGCATATTATTCCCAAAGGAAAATTGGTTACTGATGTTCAAATACGAGAAAAATTAGCAAAAGACAATGATGCTGACAAAACATGTAGCAAAGTAACAGGGATCTTTCTTAGAATCGCTGCTGAAACAGCAGAGGAAGACAAAAACAATGGAAAAACACAGATCACACCATATTGGAGGGTAATCAATAAAGAGGGATATTTGAAGCCCAAATTTCCAGGTGGTGTCGATGCACAGGCTTTGCATCTAAAAGAGGAAGGACACATTCTACTTTCGGCCAAGGGAAAAAAACCACCTCAAGTAAAAGATTTTGAAAAATCTTTAGTAAAACTATAAGATGACAAGATGAGTTTTCGAACATTTAATAAAAATTGATGTGTTTTTCAAAGTGATCTTAATTTGAGAAGAGTGGATGCTCCCCATTAAAATGATGGAGTATTTTAGACAGTTATATCTCTGTCTTTCACTACTGATTTTTTGATTTCATTTTTTTCCATTTATCTGACAAAGTGACCAGAAAGTGATCACAACTGCTCAGTGTCGATATATAAACTGGCCAACTTAACATGGTTTAGAACTAAATTGGAGGTATATGAAAAATGAATGAATATGAAGGAATACACGACAAAGAAGAAATGAGAAAGAAGATGCATAAAGGCATGGGTATGAATCATGGAATGCCAGACCCTGAGAAAATAAAGGAAATATTGGATATTGTATCTGAAAAAATCCCTGGACTTCTCAAAGAACTTAGCGGTCTGCTCTATAGCCCAGAAAGTGCGAAGAATTATGCAGGGGCTGCTGCAACATTTTACAAGGAACTAACGGCTGCAGGCATGGACAATGAGCAAGCATTTGATCTTACTCGCCAGTATATGTCAACGCTGAACATTGGAAGTATGGCAAAAGGGTTTGGGCATAAGTAAAGACGATGAAAAAGACGACACGGGGTTAAAGGTATGACTAAAGAAATTGAGAGACAAAAGAGCAGAGGTGGCTTTCGAATACTTGGGATGATTATTCCATCCCTCCCTTCTCTCATATTTATATTTGGTGGAGTGTTTCTGAAATTCAAACGAGAAGCGAAAAAAGGGGGGAATATCTTTCAAAAGGAACTTATTAGTCAAGGACTTGATGCAACTACGGCTGCAGCACTCACGGATATGTATCTGGAATCAAGTAGTATTACACGTTATGTAGATTTCCTACGATGAATGTTATCAATAAATCGTAAGACTCCGTTTCTTCAAAACGGAGATCCACATTAGCTGACCGCAAAGTCAGCTAATGTCTTTTGTCTCTTGTCAAATATCGAATAACTGAAAGGCGTTATGTTCTTCACTGCTTTATCCTGCTCAGCGATATAACGAATCACTTGTTCTTGGGAAACATGTCCTGCAGTTCCACAATAATATGAGTTTGCCCACAATTCTTTCTCTCGATATTCCTTGAACTCTTTGAACAGCATGCGAACTTGCCTTGAGACATTACC
>RCNB010002969.1_pt1 | contig 10216 bp, 7 predicted proteins | sample 2041321 | NCBI WGS metagenome assembly RCNB01 (sample SAMN09708232, study PRJNA481090) | Marine sediment metagenome, whole genome shotgun sequencing project.
TACATTTATATTTCTGTAGCTTAAGATAAATTTAGTACAATAAAGAATTGAATACTATTAAATATTAAATAAAGCGTGTTTTAAGTTGGAAAAAATTGTAGTAAAACTCGAGGATTCTTTAAATCGGGTAAATTTTATTTTCAAAAACGAAGAAATCACTACCGAATGCATTGATGATTACAATCGTTTTTCCATACTAGGAGGCAATTTTGGTCCTTTTGAGAAAGGTGAAAAATACAACCTACCCTTTTTTGTTGCGCTCTCTCTTATAGAAAATAACATCCTTAAGATAGCAATAAACGAAAAATGCGATAATGTTGATGTCCAAAGATATGCTATAAGCGAACGAGATAATCAGATGCTTTTACAAAGAGATAACTTATACTTCTTAAATAAAATTAAGGAGTTTAAGTTTTTCATCGAAAAAGAGGTAGAAGAAAAGAGCAAACCAAAAATAAATTCTGATAGGTTTGCATCTTATTCAACAAATATTGTGGATAGCCGGCTTCTAAAATTGTTAAAATTAGCTAAAACTAATCTATCTGTAGAAGATGAGAGGAGATTAACATCTTCTGAAATGATCCTATTTAACAAGCTATCTGAGCTAATAAAAGGTTGGAGAACTTTTTTTTTAAATAATAAATAGTAACTCTATAATTTTAAAATTTAATCTCCTTTTTTCCATATTTTTTAAAGTAATTTTCAATATGGGTAACGACTGTTGGATTAAGTTTTAATTTCGGTAGTATATCTATTGCATCGCTCATTGAATAATATTTTACGCCTTTATTGTTGAGGGCTTCTTCAACTGTAAAACCGTCATCCCTAACCTCATTTCGATTCGTTAAACCAATAGCAGCTATAATATTCACATTAATTTTCGCTAAATCATCAATTGTATGAAGCATGGAACCTCCCGTGGTAGTTGTGTCTTCAACTAATATCACATTCCCTTTGGGAATTCCTAAAAAAAACTTGTCCTTTAAATCGCCGTGTTCCTTTGGTTTTCCCCGTCCCATCGATAGTGTATACATACCAGGCTTTATTTTCTTATCTTTGAATGCCCATTTATATTGAGTAATAATCCCTAATTTCGTTGCACCTTCTGGAACCCCATAAAAGCAATCTGGTATAAGATTTAGATGCTTTACAAATAATAAAAGATAATCGCTAACCGTATTTAATAAAAAAACATCTTCGGCAACCGTTCTCCAATTTACATACCAGTATGATTTTCGACCTGATTTTAGCGTTATTGGCTCATCAAAAAATCCAATTACTCTATTTTTAATAATAAAATTATAAAAATTATTCTTTTCTAATTCCCAACTCATATAATCAACTTATTCCTTTAATACTAAATATTCCTTCCGAGCCTTTGCGTATTCTTCTCCACTAAGATTACCAGCTAAGAATAACTTTTCTTTTTCTTGCATTACTTTTCTTTTTTCAGCTAATTCCTTCTTTCTTTCCGCTTTCTTAAATCTATCTATTATTGAATTGCTAAGGGTTTTTACTTCTTTAATATTCTTTTTTACTAATTTTTCTACGTAGGGTTTTATTGGTTTAACCATTTCGATATTTTTTTTTGCTATTTCCTCAATCCTAACCAAAGCTTCATTTACTTCTTCGATATTATCTCCATCAAGGACCTCAATTAAACCGGGAATAGCAACATCAGTAAGGACTTCATCAAGATATTTCTCTATTTCTTTTTTAAGTTTTGGATCGTTATACGAGTTTAGTTGATTATTGCGGATATATTCAATAAAAATAAGTGGCAGCTCAATTGGCCATTCTTTCATCTTTTCCTTATCGATGAGTTGTACAATTCCCCCATCTTTCTTATAAAAAATTTTCAATTATATCCAATCTCCAGTTGATAGTTTTTCAGGTATATAGTGGTCTGTTAAAAATTCAAATCCAAAAATCGAGAGCGCTTGAATTTCCGCTTTTACTTTTAATTTTAGAGCTAATTTAAGGTCAGTTTCCCAAGCTTTATTTTTTTTAACAAAATCTTCGTTTAACATCTCTTTAGTCCTCTTTATGTCTGTTTGATTCATAGGAATTGTACAATCGCTGGGAATTTTATATTTTTCCAAATCCCTAGTAAGTACACCTAAGAGTTTTATATCGGGAGTTGCTAAAAAAGGTGATTCATAACTTAAACGTTTAGATCCTCGTAAGTAAACTGAGTGAATATAATGCCCATACGGGTCGCTATCAACTAAAGTAAAAACAGGCAACTGAAGTTCCTTATTAATTCGTCTTAGGAACATACGTGTAGCAATATCCGCGGCACCCTTTGCTGTTAATATTATACAGGGATATTTCCTCCAAAATCTGGCTTCTGATAATCTAATCATTGCCGCGTCCTTTTCTAGAACTAAAATAAATTCTGCATCTGATTCAAGTATTTCAATATTATCAAGCATTGGACTGATCGTCCAACCACCACTTCCTAAACCTTCCAGATCAATTATATCATTCCTATCTCTAATTCTAAGGCGTCCAATGCATGATCCTTTAGCTGAAGCTACAATATGTGTTGAGTTTCTAGTCGTATATAACATAGTAGCAACATCCTCAATACATTTGTCGCTATTCTTCTGATCTCCAAATAATTGAACTGATGAGTAAAAAATTTCTCTTTTTGTTGCATGCATATCCTTGATCAATAGTTCATTAACTTTCTCAAGTACTTTCATTAATCTTGTCATGTCCGCAACGCTACCGAGAGAATGGAATTGTTTTTCCATGATCTGCTGTCCTAATAGTAGTAAATCATTTTCTTCATCCCAGATAATATTTGCACTCGTTCTCGAAGGTAATTTAATGGAGGGTCTTCCATTTTCATAAATCATTTCTATTATGGAATCCGTTAATTTATAGATACGTTCTAAAGTTTGGTGTCTATTTAGATTGTCAATTTTAACAGTATTCTCCGGTAGTTTTACTTCTTTTTTCTTTTCTTCTATACCCTTTTCCAAATATTCTTGAAAAAGCTTTTTGGCTGCCTTAATATCCCATATTTTACTTTCAGTTTTACCCGACATTATTATCACACTATTTTAATTTCCAATGTTTTTTTCCCATCTTGGTTTCTATCATTACCAATCCCTTACGCTCCAATTCCTTCAGTTTTATTTGTAAAAAACGTGCATCCATCATATCCTTTATTTTCATTTTAAATATTAAAGCTGTTATTGGTTGCCAATCTTCAGATAATGCGTCTATTATTTTCTCTGTAGTAATTATTGGTAATTGAGTTTGGGTTAGCACTGGTTTAAGCTCTTTAGCAGTAATTGTTGGTCCTGTTTTAATCGGCTGTTGATGAATTATTTCACCTTTAGCAATTTGTAATTGTTTTCTTTTTTTAGCTAAGGTTCCCGGTGGAACTGGCTCGATTTTTAGAGGTATTTTCGTTACTTTCTTCACAGGGGTCCTTTTTTCTGGTTTTCCTTTATCATAAAATTCTTGAATCAATTTTATAATTTCTAATTTCCGAGCTTTAGACGGTAGAGAAATGTTCTTTTCTATAGAATATTCTTTTAATTGATTAATAGTCCAGTTAAGAAGAGTTCTTTCACTGAAAAGCTCATCCGTCGGTTTCCTTTTTTCATGAATGTCCTTTTTCTGAATACCCGTGTCTTCCCATTGAATCTCAACTTTTTTAGTTTCTAATTCAATAACTTCAATCTTTTCAAGTTCAGGTGGTTTTTTTTCTTTAATTTTTGGAGGTAATTTTACCCCAATTGCATTTCTCATCAAATTTTCCAATTCCTTTTCTGAAATTTTCCCCTTATATTTTCCCTCTCCTTGTGATACGATGTTGTAGGCACTTTGAACGAAGATTGGGATATATTTCTCAATTAAACCAGCTCTTTTCTCACTCTTTCTAATATTCGCTCTACGATTAAGATATACTCTCAACCGCCTTCCTATGGCCTCAAGACAAAATTTAATCTCTTTAAGTAATTCTTCATCTTCAGCTAATGCGTTTTTTGATTGTGATTTAAACATTAAATGAACGTAAGGTCCTGAAACATTTACAAGAAGTTTAATTGGACCTTTTGGTAGGTTATTATCAAACACATCTAATTTATAATTTTTCCAATTCACAGATTGAACTGCTTTAGTTATAGCACAATCCGCGCTATCTCTTAACTTAGGAGTTCTATTAACGAATCTTGAGAGAACATCTCTGGAACGTTTAGGTGTATCAAGTTTCTTCGAATCATTACAATACGCCAATGCAGCTTCGACAACATATGCTAATCCTTTGCCCGTAGTAGGCGGTCTTGTTTCTGCGCTTACAAAATCATCATCTTTAGTGTAAATTTCGGTGAAGAAATCAAATACTTCGCGATAAGAATCTTTCTGAACTTCTGTTGTAGAATTTAATTTTTTCTCAATTGTTTTCTGAAATTCTTCTGGTTCTAAATATTGATCTTTAATATCAATACTAACGAGAATTCTTGAGTTGAAATTTTTAACATCTTCTTGTGTTAGCGTAAAATTTTTTGTTTCACTTTCTGTAAGTGTGTGTGTTTTGTCTTGATCTCTCTTCATTTCTTCTTGGAGAGTTTCAAAAGATGTTTTTACATTTACAATAGGATCATCAAAATCATCGATGTTCTCCGATATTTTAAGTCCTATTTCTTTAATCAGTGTATTTTCTAATACAATATCTCCAACTGGAATCGCTGTATCTGTTGGAGGTGACATATATTTGACAGATTTAAAGGCATGAAATAGTGAGTTAAATTGGATGTTAGTTAATTCAGAAGGTCTTACTTTAGAAATTTGAACTTCGTTGATTAAATCTTCAAGTTCTACACGATTTTTTAATTTTTTAGCCTCTATTAAGCCATTATTATCTTTAAAAATCTTTTCTAATTCGTTTTTAATTTTAGATCTTTCTTGGAAAATTCTATCTACATCATTTAATAGATTATTAATTTCTTTTTCAATTTTTTTTATATCTTTTTTTGTTTCAGATTTATCGATACGATTATGCAGTTTTTTTATTTCTCTGTATAATTTTTCCAAATCTTTATCAAATTTGTTATATTTATCGGTAAATTCCCAGTATTTATTCTTCATTTCTTCTGAATCAACATTGTAGATAATCAATTTGTCTCTAGGTTTTGTTGAACGTCCATAAACCCTTTTTTCATACTTAAAAAAGTAAATCAGATCACTTCTTTTCACTAATTTGGTTATGAATCCATTTTTAAGTATCATTAGAGATATTTTGTCTTCTAAGTTTCTTTCTGTAATTTTCAAAATCTCTTTTGCTGTTTTTGAACTCACTCTCACGAAATTATCCTGTAAAAAAGCGGAGATTGTTAAATTTTCTGATTTTGTTATGAGATCTTGTAAGTCACCAATATTAGTTGAAGAAGGGTGAGGTTTAGCATATCTTGGTTGTCTTGGGAAACTTGAGACTAATCGTCTATAAATCCATTCTTTTCCATACGGATCTATAAAAATAAGAGTTATGTGTGGATTCATTAAAGCCGTTTCTTTAATGTATGTATCTACGAAACCACGAGTGTATTTTACGTTTAAATAATTTAATTTGATATAAGTCCCGTGTAGAAATTTACTATCTACTTCTGTAGGGCGAACTAAATATTTCTTTTCATTTTTAGAGGTTGTAAAAAATTCTGAAACCGTGGCATAGAAAGAACCTTTAGATTTTGATACTGCTACTATAGGTTTTCCAGTTGTGTTTTGAGCATCACTAAATGCACTCGGTGCCCCAAAACCTTGGCTTCCACGAGTTTGCTTCAATTCAAGGCTTTTTGAAGAAGCTAGATATTTACCAAATTTCCGCATGTCTCCTTTATGCATGCCTATCCCATTATCAAAAATTTCGAATGTATAACTCATAACATTTTTCTGGGATAATTCCGATGTTAAAAAGGAAGCAGCTTCAGATTCTCTCATGCGAATAATAACAAGCGGTTCAATATTCACAATTGGCTCTACAGGTTTTAAGATTTCATCCATATCTTCAATAATCCTTTTTACTTCTTCTTCTACTTCGATCTCTTCTTTATCGACTATTTCTCCAGATTCATCTTCCTTATCTTTGGTTGAGTCTATTTCAGTGTTATATGTTTCTGAAGGTGCTATTCCTACTTCTTGCATTAGAGCAAATTTTGCTTCATTTGATAGGGGTTGATCAATTTCATCATTCCGCGCTTCTTGAAGAATCGATAAATTTTCTAAAGTTAATTCTTGATCCAGAGAAAATTGAGTTCGTGAATCGCCATCTTGTAACTCCTTCCACTGAAACTCTTCAATAGCATCTAACGCATTATCTAGAAATTCAGAGGCGTATTGCTGATGTTTCCAAAAACCAAACTCAAAACCCACTAACTGAGTCCGCTTTCTCATAAATTGTGCTATCGTTCCTTGCTTTATTCTGCCTTCTTCTTCAAAGGTAATTTTAATTACACCAATCTGTTTTTTATCATTTAAACTCAATTATCAAATAATTACGTAAAAGATTTTATAAGTATTATAATTAATATTGCACGAAAAATCTAATACATACGCAAATCAATCAATTTTACAAAATGTATTTGGTCAATCATTTTGAACAGAAATTGAATTACTATTTAAATCTTTTCTTCTTAATCGACAAAAATTTTTAAAGAGGAATAGAGGATTTTAATTTTCTCTTGATCGGTAATTATCTAAGGCAACATCAATGATTTTTGATGCTACATATCTTTTAGTATGCTTTTCGATATGAGTTATGTGTTTTTCTTTATTAATTATGTATACTTCATTATCTTTGCTATTGAAACCTATGTCTTCGCGACCTACATCGTTTGCAACAATAAGATCTGCTTCGGATTTTAAAAGTCGATTGTAAGCACGATCAATTAATTCTGTTCTTGAAACATTCATTTCTGCTTTAAAAGCAATTATGAAAAGTTTGTAATCTTTCCGTCTTGCTATCTTCAATATTTTTGGTGTTAGATGCATGGTAACATTCAGTTTTTCAACACTATCTGAGGAAATTTTACCTTCTATGAAATCTATTGGTTTATAATCCGATACAGCTGCAGCAGATATAAACATATCGTAATTTGAGTACGAAAGTTCGTCTTTTATCGTTTTAGTGAAACCATCAGCAGATTCCACATGTATGGTATTTATGTAATCAGGTATTTTTACCATGCATTCTCCTGCAACAAGCAATACATCTGCTCCTCTAGCAGAGGCTTCCTTAGCAAGTTCGATGCCCATCCTTCCTGATGATTTATTTGATAAGTATCGGATTGAATCAATAGCTTCGCGACTAGGACCAGCTGTGATTAAAACTTTTTTACCTTCAAGATCTCTTTCAGTAATCAAAAGGTCTATTACTTTATCGATTATAACATCAACTTTTGCAATTTTAGCCTTTCCTTCTGATAATCGTGGACCTAATACATTTATACCGCATTCTTTCAATCTAGCGATATTTCTCTCTATAATTGGATGAAACATACTCGCATGCATAGCTGGAACTATTACAATTGGTATAGATGATCCAAATGCGGTTGAAACTACTGTGGTAACTGGTGTATCATCAATTCCATTTGCAATTTTAGAAATAGTATTTGCTGTGGCCGGAGAAACTAATATTATGTCTGCTTTTCCGAAATGATTTGGTCTATCACCTGCTAAAAATACATGTTCAACTGCTCCAGTTAACTTAGTTATGACCGGATTTCCCGTTGCCCAATGCATTAAAGAAGGATTTATTAATTCGGTAGCAGCTTTTGACATTATAACAATTACTTCAGCGCCTAAACGCATTAACTCTCTGGCGATTATCGGCGAATTAATACATGCTACTGAGCCAGTTAAACACATACATACAGTTTTTCCTTTTAATATTGTTCCCTTGCTTTCGATAATATCTTTTGAGGGGTGCTTCATGAATTCGTTTACCATGGTTCTGCGATTATTATAAAATTATACTATTATAAAAAAATATGTTTAATTTAAAAATATTGCATTTCATTTACTCTCTTTGTAAATTGAGAGAACCTTATATTAATTAAAATGTCTGGTAGAAGTGTTTTTAGTTATTTTAAATTCGATTACCAGTTTTTGACACAATGAATCTGACATTTATTGCCTTTCAAAAAACTAAACGTGGAAATTAAATATTTTAATTAATATTCTTCTCTAAGATCTTTAAATCATATTCTGAGTTTTATGGAGAAAATATGCGACCTTCATATTCACAGTCGATATTCGGGAGGAACTAGCAATCTAATAAATGTTCGGAAATTAGTGCAAAATTGTAGATTAAAAGGAATTGACATTGTTGGAACGGGAGATTGCTTCCACCCCCTATGGATAAGGGAGATAAATCTACATTTAGAAGAAGATTCAGACGGTTTGTTGACTTTTCCAAGTATACCTCAGGTTAAGTTTGTTCTACAATCAGAAGTCGAATTGTTATGGAAACAAAATTCTACACCAAAAAAAGCGCATTTTATTGTATTATTTCCAAACTCTGATAAGTTAAAAGATGTTTCAGAGTTTTTAGCTAGTTTCGGCAACTTAAATAAAGATGGGAGACCAAAACTAAACATTTCACCAGAAAAATTCATTGTTAACCTGGAATCTTTTGACAAGATGATTGAAGTCATCCCAGCTCATATATTTACTCCATTTTATGGTATTCTGGGAAATAATTTACAATTTAAATCATTAAAGGAAGCATTAGGTGATGGAATTAAATTCGTGCACGCTGTAGAGACGGGGTTAAGCGCTGATCCTACCATGGTAAGAGGTATTTTGGAATTAAATAATCTTTCTGTAATCTCAAATTCCGATTGCCACTCACTACATTTTCATAGATTAGGAAGAGAAGCTACTGTTTTAGATCTAAATAGAATAACCTATCAAGATATCATTAAATCAATTAGAGAAAATAGAATCATAAAAACATACGAATTTAATCCATCAGAGGGTAAGTACTATTACGATGGTCACCGTTCTAGCCGTCATCGTTCGAATGACTCATATTTTTGCAGTCCTAAACGAAGTAATATTTATTGCCCTAAGTGCGGGAACACTTTAACAAAAGGAGTTTTATCTAGAGTTTATGAATTAAAAGACTCAGAAATGCCAATAAAGGAAAATTTTCAATACATTATTCCACTACTACATTTAATATCGATTATTTATGGAGGATCTGAGTATAACAATAAAAATGTATCTTTATATCGAAATATTGTTGAAGCTACCAATGGTGAATTTAATATTTGGGAAAATAACACCGATTTTTATCCATTTTCTAATGAATTACGTGAAGCAATTAATAAAATAAAATCGGGAAATTATTGGTTTATCCCCGGTTACGATGGTGTATATGGGAAATTACAGTTAGGACAAACCATTAGCCACATTTAGATTTAAATTTAATTTTTTAGCGTAATTTGAAATTCTGTTAAAAACTTCTTGGTTAATAACGGTTTTTACATCTATTTTTAATATTCCCAATAATTGGCTCCCATAATAGGTTTTTAGTAACTCAGAAATCTGATACGATAATATTCCATCTTGATTATAGCGATTCACTTTTGCTTGTTCAAATTCTTCTTTTCTTATCTTTAAAATTTCATTCGAGTACTTAACAAAGGGCGTGTGTCGCATTTTTTTAAGATTGAATACTCCGGTTATCCCGATTTCCCTTAACTTAAGGATTTCTTTTATAATCGAATGTATTTTTTTCATTAGTTTTTTTCTAAATTCATGTATGTCGCTCTCTTCGTTGAATATCTCGTGAAATATCTCAGGATAGGGTAAATCTAATCCTGAAAGTTCAGTTGTTAAATTGAATAAGATTAGGAATTGATTTGCATTTTTTCTCGGGTTTTTTTTTAAAATAATGTAAATATATTCTTTTTCTTTATTAATAAAACGAAAAAGGAATTTTCTAAAAGCTTTCGTGAATTTCCCATAATTCGGGATAAACGGCCGATTACTACTATTTAAAACTTTCTCATATGCTTCGAAGGGACTGATTTTTTTCTTTAGAACAGATGAAACTAAAGACAAAGGGTAATAGCCTTCGATAAAACTCATCCCCTTTTCAATACTGCTTATAGCATCTTTGAAAGAACATTTTGTTATAATGTTTATTGTTCTAACTATATTTGTTCTAACAATATTTCCTTCAATTTTTATAGGA
>RCNB010003273.1_pt1 | contig 10212 bp, 12 predicted proteins | sample 2041321 | NCBI WGS metagenome assembly RCNB01 (sample SAMN09708232, study PRJNA481090) | Marine sediment metagenome, whole genome shotgun sequencing project.
TTTTGCTCCTCATTATTATTTTCAGGACAGTCTCAGTGGCTGATGGGCTCTTGCCTTTCTTAGTGATAACCTTTCTGGGGACAACACTTTTTGCCACTGTCTTTTTTCTTACGCCGGCCTTCGTCTGGCCTTTTTCGAGCTTACCCAACAGTTTGATCACCTTGTCAGTCCTTAGCGTAAGGGCTTTGAGATCCTTAGATATCGCTTGCAAACTCCTTTTTAATTGTTTCATAATCGTCTCCCCTTTTAGTGATTAGATAGTCTCAAAACACAAAGACCCCAACAAACGGCCCTGCCGCCGATGGGGTCATATTATGATAGAACCACTTTGAATGCTCCCTACACAGCTTGCCTTACCCGGCACGAATTTAGGAACTCTTTTGGCTTTGATCTTTATCTCTTCTCCTGTTCGCGGATTTCTTCCTTTCCTGGCTTTTCTCTTATCCACCTTAAAGGTCCCGAATCCTATTAGCATGACCGTGTCCTTCTTCTTCAATGCCTTCTTGATGGTTGCAAAAACACAATCCACCGCTGCTTGAGCCTCCTTCTTTCACCTTTGCGACCTCACTGACTAAATCGGCTTTGTTCATTGGACTCTCCTTTCTTCGAAAAAGTATGGGTTTACGTGCTCGTTGTTGAAAATAGCAAATCTATTTGGAACTTTCAACCTAAAAAGTAAAAAAAGTTGTTTCTTTGTTATTAATTCTCTTCTTTTACTGATAATTATGGCTCTGTACTTCACAATTAATTCATAATTTGGGCAGATCACCTTCGTTTTGCATGATTTGATAATCACCGTCAACTTTGAAAATATAGATATCCGGGGTTACATATATGGTTTCGTCATCCGAATGACCTCTGCCGGACTTTGGCTCCAACCCCTGAATGATTGTCACTACTGAAATAACCTGTTCGACCGGAACCGAAAGCCCTTTGGCAGTCTTATCAAATTTCCTGTTTTCGAGATCTCCCAAGTGATCCATGATGATTTTCTCAACAATCGTACCCCCAAAATTCTGGAATCTGGCCTGTATGAGTAAACATTCACGCATATCACGGGCTGCCACTCCAACCGGATCAAAGTATTGAACGAAATGGAGCGCTTCACGTACAATCTCCTCAGAACACCTGAAAGTTTGAGATATTTCTTCTAATTGGATATCCAAATACCCATCTTCATCCTGATTACCGCCAAGATTGCCGATATAGTTGAGTTGTGTGTTGGATCTGGTCTTTTGAAGATGTTTGAAATTGTTAAAGGGTGACCTATATGACCTTGTGCATTTTTTCTAAAGATTTTAATATTTTGGGCGATAGTTTAGTAACTTCTCAAAAAATTGGGGTAAATCCGCTGCTGTAGGGCGGCATTTTATATGCCACCGTTATTGGCGGGGTATAAAACCCCACCCTACAAGAAACAAACCCGAATTTATTGAGAACTTACATAGTTTATTTAAGTAAAAACATGTAAATAAAAGGGAGAATAAAATGAGATTGAAGGTATTTATGGTTGTTGTCAGTTTAGCCTTACTATTCATCATGTCTGGGTGCAAACCCGCCAAAATGGAAATCGAGGTCTACACTTCGGATATTCAGAAGGCAAGTTCCGAAGGTGTTGTCAAACTACCACTTACTGCAACATTTAATATGATGGGTGAAGATACGGAAGGAGTACTGCCGAAGGCTAAAGCTGTAGCCAAGAGATATCTCAACGACAAGGCAGAGTTCAAATTCTCGAAAGGGGATTGGGGAGATGTTATGGTGATCAAGTGCACAGTTCCCATGGGAACTGCCGCAGCCCTTAAAACATATCTGGCAAAACATCACCGCCCCTTCGCACTCACAATTGATAAATCTACTATAACCCTGGACAAGACTGAACATCTCGAACGGTTGAGTCAAGATCTCAGTGGTATTAATATGATGCTTGGTGCAGAGCTTCCCGCAAACAGCACAATGATCCGTTTTGTCGGTGACCTTGAGAAGGGGCCGGAGATTATGGCAATAGCCGTATTTTCTGATAACAAACCGGAGCTTATCTTTCGTCAGGCGGTGGACCGGAGACAGAACGTTGAAATTGATTATCGGGGTGGAGATGGAAGTATTTACTCTGAACTTCCACCTCAGTTCGCATTTAAGTTCTGAACAGAGTTGATAATGGAAGAGACAGAAAGATAACTTGTTAAAATTCCGTTACCAGATGCAGGCAAGAAGGTGGCTCTGTTGCATTACACAAGAGGCGAACCTCCCCTGCCACAAATGTCCACACCAACCCGGGCGGAAATTATGACTCTTCGAGTATAGCAACGATGAGTTTCACCGATGGCAAGGTGCAATCCATTCTGATTAGAGGGTACAGCGATCTTATGGTTGGGCGTCAGGCAGTAGCCTCATATGTCAACGGCATATTATCGGCACCAGTGAGACATCAAATCGATGTACGCACGGTAGTCCCCGTCGGTTAAAAATGTCTGCTGCCGGCGGTTGCCACGCTGGGTTACGTGATGCGGAAAGTGTGGTACAACGACCCTTGCGATTCTGGCCATGGACTTGATTATAGACGATCCTGTCGCATTGGATCAAGAAATAAGTATGGTGACCCCTGAATTGATTGATACGTGGGAAACAAGAGAAGGTGTCAGATATAAGACCTTGAACACAGATAGGCATAAAGGAAAGTAGGATAAACTGCTGCCACCATAGAGGTCTTCGTCATTCAGGCCAACTTATTATCGGGGTTCCTCCCGATCTGGCTCTATTCCCAGCCAATGCCTGGCATCGATGTCCGGTTTCGATTTAGAAAATCCCTTTTTTCCCTTTGACGAATACCAAGTCGAATAGTTCTGGAGATCAGGTATAGCATCAAACTTAATAAGGACAAGAGGCGTGGTCGTTGATTGGTAAGGTTGTAATTATGCTTTAATTGGAAGACCAGCTTTGTCTTTAAAGGATCCAACTATTATCATAATGATATCAATCAAAGCCCATATTCCTAGTCCACCTAACGTTAGTAGTTGCAATATCCCTGTCCCAATTTTTCCAACGAAGAAACGATGAACTCCAAGCCCGCCTAAGAAAAAGGCAAGCAAGAGTGTAGGTACAAAACCTTTTTCACTTTTTTCGATAACAGCTTCGTTCATAATAAAATCTCCTTTATTGTAATAGATTTAACAACCTAACCAATCAACGATATAAACGATAAGAACACAGGAAATTGAATTGAATAATAATTCATATCTTTAACTTTCCTACGTCGAAACCTTTTGGAAGGTTTGCCCTTTGGTAAAAAAAATCAGACCTTATTGTTCAGCTACTATCATATCGGCATCTTAGCAAGGAAACTAAAGTTTTTTTTCGTTTTTACGGATTTATTTTTCTGGAGAGCCATTCAGGTTCTGTTTGATGAATTTCTCAGCCGCGGATTTCAATGTGTGTCCGTCTTTCATCAACTGATCTATCCGTTTGATTATCTTGATGTCCTTTTCCGTAAATCTTCTGTGCTGGGTGTTTCCGATCTCGATTTTCTGTATGTGCTTTAAGTACCGATCCGTCCAGTTCTCAGTTTGTATTTCTCAATTCCCGTCATCTTTGCGACCGCACCGATACTAAAAGTTATGTCTATCTTGTTCATGATAATTACCTCCTGTGTGTTTTATTGAGAGGGTATTGATATGAATCAATCTCCCTACCTATACCGGTTAGATAATTCGAACAGAAGTAATCAGGTGGGGATTTGTGGAAGCAGGAATTTGTCAACTATGCCAGCCATTTTTTTCGGAGGCATGAATATTTCACCGGTTTGACAATACCACTGGATTTGGATAAGAAAAGACCATCCCACCAATTCTGTCTTTCACTCATATAGGGGGACTTATGGCAAAAATTAGGAACAAAGAAAATACCAGTAAGAAGTCATGTTCAAACGCTTGAGTGCGCCCAAGAAATATTAGCAATGTGTGATAATAGGGGCTGGATTGCGGTGATAGGAATAGAACCAGATAAACCTGAAGATATATCTGAAGTGACCCGGCTTCTTAACCCGCCTAAGCCAAAACAGGCAGGCCCCAAGGTTGGTCGGAATGATCTCTGTCCATGCGGTAGTGGTAAAAAATTCAAGAAATGCTGTATGAATAAGCAACAATAAATCTAAAGGGGACGTGTAAGAACGCTTTTTATTCCAGAGTTGATTTGAAGGAATCAGGAGTTGAGTCAAAACTTCACTTGAAAGTCCATGGTTCAGAGTAAAATATCACAACTTTTGAACCAACTTCAAAATGCCACATACATAGCATTTATACCCACCCCAAGATTGGAATGACAAACCTAGAAATACGGCTTTTAATAGTGAAGCTTTCTTTTACGATACTTGACATTTTTGGGGTGACCAGGGCGGTAGGTTTATAGCAGAATAGGAAAGTTAGTGAGTTTTTCAGTATACATTTGATAGTGGATTGTTAAGTTAGGCGTTCAGATTTTCGAATATGGATAATCATCCTTGATTGCTGCCACTATTCAGGACATCTCTGTTATTCTTGATTTATCGAATCCCCATTGTGAACACTATCGGTTCCATTACTCGGTTTGGAAATCATTGCTGTGACCGAGCACTAATGGTCGTAGTCCTCAGTGAGTTAATGGTATCAATGCAAAGTCCCGACACTTAAATGCTCGTTTCGATATTCACCCGGCGTTACTCCGGTCCAGCTTTTAAGGCACGGAGAAATGAATTGCTGTCCTGATAGCCAAGCAAAAACGAGATCTCCGGTGGCGAAATCACTGAGCGGGCCAGGTAATGTTGCGCAAGGGCCTGTCGTGTCGAATTAAGGACATCTTTATAGGTTGAAGATTCCTGACTTAATTGCCGCTGCAAGGTGCGTTTGCTCATGGCCAATCGGCTGGCAGCTTCTTCAATGGTGCTTTGGCCGCTGGGCAACATTTCAAGTAAGGCGCTTTTGACGCGCTGCTTAGTATTAGTTTCATTTTCCAGGTCAGATAGCCGTTGTTTTAGCCCAGCCTCAAAAAAATTCCACATGGCGGCATCTTCTGTCAGAAATGGCCTGGCCGCGTCCCGGGCCGTAAATCCGATGCGAATGGCCTTGCCCCGACGAATCGGATTGCCAAAATAGGCTTCATAAGGCTCGATATTTTTTGGAAGCTGGGGGAGTTCCAAAACCGCGGGTACTATTTTTCCCCGGGTCGCCAGTCGGGCCAACTGTGTGAAGAACACAAGTTAAGTCGCCCCCAGCGACCGTGGAATTTGATCGGTGTACCCATAACACTCCAGTGTGGCACAGGTTTGGTGTTGTCCGATATCTACTACCATGGTCATTGGTCCAATGAGTGGCTTAAACTTGGCCAGGCGCTGTAGGGCTGTATTCAGGTTCGGACTGCAGAGGCTGGCAAAAATCGGCGGATCGAAAACTTCAATCGAAACGGCCTGGCCTACCAGCAAAGGCAGTTCCTCAGCTCCCGCAACTTGTTCCAATCCAAGCCACAGGTTGAAATAATCGCGGGACTCAGTGTGGCCTCCCTGCGTGAAAACAAATCAGCGGGCAAGCCCGCCAGGGATAGCACATGGGCCGGGTTAAGCCCCATGTCGGTTAGCATGATTTTCCAACCGCGTTGAACGGTAAACTGAGAAGCCTTTTTCATTTGATATCCCCTAAAATAAAACTCAATGCAGTCCCCTGTTATGAAAAGCTATTTTCTGGAACCGGTGAAAAGATTCATTTCAATGCTCTTTCAATGTGCTGATGGTATGTTTCTGCCCGCTCATCGGAAAAATGGTCTATGAACAGCACGGAAAGACCGAACAGAATCAAAGCCAATCCAATTGCCCGGCCCCATGCACCCCCCAGGAAGAGATAACTACCAATGCCGACTATGATAATGGCTGACATGATATACATCGTGTACGGATACCATTTGATAAAATCATCCGTTCTCTTTTTCTCGCTCTGAACAAAAGCCGTAGGATTTTCCTGGTATGCAGCCTTGTAGGAAACAATTCGCTTGTTATTAGTCACCACCATAAATGATCCAGCCGCGGCACTCAACAGTCCCACAACCAAAAGCGGAACCACGATCGCTTTGGCAAAGGGTGTCGTGCCAGTTTTCCAGAAAGCTATGGATATTGCAATGACGGTAATCCCAAACAGGGCTATCATTTTTCCTTCAAATATTTCGCCGGTGCACCAGTTCACCGTATGTTCAATAAAATTCATTTTTGTCTCCATATTTTAACCTTGATTTTGTTGTTCCATTATTTTGCTCATTAAAGTTCTTACGTCAAATTCATCGTCGCCTTCATAACGAGGAGCGTATTCTTCGTAAGCATCTTTGATTTCTTTGTTTTGTTTTTCGATTCTTTCCATATTGTAAGAATGTGAAACAACATAAAATTTGTTTTCTTTGATTTGCTTCATGGCGATGCTTGTATATTTGTCAGTGTCCATTCCAAAATCAATACCGTTTTCACCTAAATCAGAATTTACTAATCCCGGGCAAATCAAGCTTACATCCATAAAATCAGGAGCTTCCTCTCTCAAAGCTGTGGTCATTGCGTGAACTGCAAATTTGCTTGTCACATATTCGCTGCCGCGTGGAACTGCATTGAAGAAACTGTTTTCTGAACCGAGGTTATAAATTGCACAGTGTGTGCCTTGTTCTATCATTCTTTTTCCAAAGACAGAAACGCCGTTCCACACTCCAAACAGGTTAATATCCAAGACTTTCATTATTTGTTCTTTGGTTATATCAAAAACTGACAGCTGAGCTGAACCTACTCCGGCATTATTTACCAATACATCAACTTTTCCGAATTTTTTCCAGGCAAAATCAGCTAATGCTTCAACTTGTTCTTTGATTGTTACATCACAAACTGTTCCTTTTGCCCCGGATGGCCACCTCAAAATCCCCCACTTGTGGCCACCCCAAAAATCCCCACTCAGGAATCAGATTTTAGCCCTGGATGGCGGATAAACATTTGAATGTCCTGATCTCTTCTCTTCTTCATCCCTGCTAAGTAACATAAGGGGTGGGGGGAAAATAAGTGGCCACAAGTGGGGGAAAATAGGTGGCCGCCCGGGCTTTTGCTTCGAAGCCAAGTTCTGATAGTTTTTGAACAGCATCATTGACTTTGTTTTCTCTTCTACCTGCGATAACAATTTTTGCACCTTCATTACCGAATTGTTTTGCGAATGAAAATCCGATACCTGTTGCTCCGCCTGTTATTACTACCACTTTTTCTTTGTAGCTTTCCATTGTCTTCCTCCTTATTTGGGTTGCGGTACGAACCCGCTGTCGATCATCTGCTGAAAAAAATCGTTCATGGACTCTCCCAGTGAACGATACTGCATGCCCAATTCACGAATACTTTTGTTGTTGTCCCCTTTCCAGGGAACATTGATGTTGAGCGATACAATTTTACGGGTCATGGCCTTGTTGACCATCGGCGCAACCAGCCACACCAGCCACTTGGGCATTGCCTTGCGAGGGATGGGATAGCGATCACCATATTTTCTGATGAGCGTTTGGGCCATGGCCAAAAGATCGGTGTCGTGGGCGTGAATGATATACCGTCCTTTGGCTTCGGGGGTGAAGGCCGCCCTGAAATGGGCCTCTGCCAGATCGCGCACGTCCACCGCCCCAAACCCCATGCGGGGTGCGCCGGATTTCATGGAGCCGTCGCCAAACTGCTTGACGAGCTTGAAACTCTCAGAAGTTGCATGCGGGTTGATACCGGGGCCGATGACCAGGGTGGGATTAATGGTGACCAGGTCCCACCGCGATTGTTTTTCGTTAATTTTCCAGGCTTCCTTCTCCGCCACCGTTTTTGAATATGAATAGGGCTGATGTGCCAGGGATGAGCTTATGTTCCAAATTTCTTCAGTGAAAATCCCATTGGGTGTCTTTTTCAGATCGGCATTGTCCCCGTAGATGGCTGCACAACTGCTGGTCAGGACAACTCGTTTAACGGATGGTGTCCGGTTCACCTCTTCTAAAACATTGCGGGTGCCCAACTGGGCAGGATCAACCAACTCTTTTTGTGGGTCGATTACATCTGTTTTAAATGGCGATGCAGTATGGAAAACCAGCTGACATCCTACCATAGCTTCCGCATAGGAGCCTTCGTCAAGTAAATCAGCCTTGAAATACTTGATTTTTCCAGGTGCATTCGCGGCGATTTGGTCGAGATATTTTAGCTTTTCTGGATTCTTTGGATCTCGCACCGGGGCATGAACGGTCAATCCTTCATCAAGTAGCTTTTTAACGATCCATCCTGCTACATAACCGGTTGCACCGGTAATCATGACTGGTTTGCTTTTGTCAATTTTGCTCATTTGTTTTCTCCTCACTATTGATTGGTTTTACGATGTGTATCAAACGTACTTCGTTGGATAGGAAATTAGTGCAGGGTGGCTTTAAAAGCAATAGCATACAATGCCATTATTAATTCAAACTGCGCCAAATTTCAATTTTTTATGCCAGTACAAATGAAAATACCCCAGAATCTTCATCGGCAGACCCAATAAAGGTATTGATATTCTATTTGGACTCAAGAAAGGGGGGTAATGATTTAAACTTCATAGGTGGGCATATTGCTGATAGACAGAATGCAGTAGGTTTACCAACATTACACGCTTGTCAAAATCGCATTGGTTATGGGTATCAATTGCAAGGACTTTTGCCAATATTCCTCAGCGAGGGTCATGCCGTCGCGACCGAGCATTACATATGATAGTCCCCACAATCCGAGGCTTTTGATTCTTTAAGGTATTGTTCACCAATTAATAAGACATAAGACTAAAGGATTCTTGCATTACCAAAATCGCAGGAATTTACACCATTCTTCTGCAATAGGAAAAAAATCAGGGTAATTATATATAGAGGGATCTAAATACTCACAACATAACCTAACTGACAACACAACTTGCCATTATCCCAAATCACGTAATATTTCAGATATCATAAATGGCGGTTGTAGGGTGAAGTAAATCTCGATTTTGACCATTGTCAAAGGATCTTCGGTTCTGATTGGGAAATGAGTTATAGAGCAATAGATTCATAAATCCCTCCCGGCTGAGGGCAGATTAAGTGCTAACCTTTTGTAATGAGTAGAAAATGTTGAGGCATTTTATTGATTTAGTCCTCTTTTGTCAATAAATATCAATTTATCACTGTTTTCCGGGTAATAAACAGGTTTTTCCTCGATTTGTTTTAGCGGGTTGATGTGTGGCAGGGTTCCTGGGTGTGGTGATTGTCGGGCATGGAGGTGGCATTTTTTGGTTATGGTGTGGTTGAGAATGGTCAACTCAGAACCATGATTGTTTCTATGCCAGTGATAATAAAAGTGGGTAAAAGCAAAAGATGGAAAGGCTATAAGGTTGAGGATTTTGAGGAAAGAAAAATGATGCTGGAAAACTCTTGCTATTGAGAACTGAATGATATTGATTGGGGTTATATTATTTAGTGAAAAATCGTATTTTCAAAGGATGAAAATGTCACAGGTTTTGGTATTTGAGAAAATCTGCGGTTCACAGGCTGCTTTCAAGGTCCAAGAATTGATCTTCGATCTGATACAAAAATCGATCCAATTCATTCAATTTTCTTGATAAGAGAAGCTCTCCCGCCGTTTTTTTAAGCGCCTTCATTTTGGTTACGTAAGGGTTGATTTTCTCTTTGATTTCTGAAGGGACCATAGTGTCCCGGGACATGCTCGCCAGGGAATCAACAAGAACGTAGAGGGAAGGTTCTTTTTCTAAAGGCTCCTTATAATCCATACTGCTCATAAGTTTTGAGATCTTTGGGAACACTTTTACCAAAGGTTTTTCATAAAATGGCCTCAACCTAATATCAATCTGCATGTATTTACTCATGTGGACATCCCTCGTTTTCATGGCTATTCGGTCTATTCGGGCTATTTCGGGAACCTATTCCAGGGGACACCATACTTAATTCATTGATTGGATCAAGAAATAAGTATGGTGTCCCCTGAATTTGATGCAAACTTCTCGGTAATTTTTAAACCCAATTGGGGTGACAGGTAAACCTCAAATGAAATCAAAAAAAAGGGGTTAACCCTACCTTGCATGAGCTTAACCCCGTATACTGAAAATTTTTTCTGGTGCCGGAGGGGGGAATTGAACCCCCACCTGCGCAAGGCAGACTGGATTTTGAGTCCAGCGCGTCTACCAGTTTCACCACTCCGGC
>RCNB010002972.1_pt1 | contig 10211 bp, 6 predicted proteins | sample 2041321 | NCBI WGS metagenome assembly RCNB01 (sample SAMN09708232, study PRJNA481090) | Marine sediment metagenome, whole genome shotgun sequencing project.
GGGTCCTTAATGACATACCAAAAATCACTTCACCCCGTTTGCGTTGACGATGGATAATCTTTAGCGACAGAACGGGCGTAACCGACCGTCTCCATCAGATCATCGGCCATCAGCAATGGCGAGATCGCCACCAATCGCAACACGGTATCCTTTCCCAGCTTTGTCTTTGATATGGTCCCCGTCCCTTCATTCATGATCCTGTCGTAGATATATTCCTGCAGATCGTTAAGCCCTTCTCGTGGAAAACCTTCTGGGATAACGCGAAAACACAAGATGCCGGTGTCGGGGAAGAGCGACAATTCCACCCCCTGTTCCTCCTTGATCCTGCCAGCTGTCTCTTTAATTGCCGCTAAAGGTGCCCTAAGCCTCTCTATCAATTTGTTTTTTCCTTGGTAGCGCAAGGATGTTACGAGAGGTAGTGCGGAAAAGGGCCGAGTGGTCGGGGGAGATTTGAGGCCTGGGTTGGGTTTGGGATCTCTCTCCGGGTTGAAATAATCGCCGAAAATGGTCATGCGTCCGAAATCTTCTCGACGTCTGAGAAACAGCACAGAATTGGGTATGGGAACGCCCAGCTGCTTGTGGGGATCCCAAGAAACGGAGTCAGCCAGCTCCCTGCCCTGGTAAAAATGTTCCCATTCCGGGACTAGACAGTAAGCGAATCCATAGGCCCCATCCACATGCAGCCATATATCCGATTCTTGGCATATTTTCGCGATCGGCATAATGGGATCCACCGACCCGCTGGATGTCGTTCCGGCCGTGGCGATAACACAGAAGATGTCTCTTTTTCCGTTGAGCTCATCCAGCTTTTCCCGCATGTTGTCGATATCGATGCGGCGGTTTTCATCGACTTTCAAGGGAATAAGACCCTGTTCCCCGACTCCCAGGGCTCGAACGGCGTGTTTGAGCGAGAGGTGCGCATCTTCGGAAGTCAGCACCGCGAGGCGGCCAGGATTTTTAAAGCCTTGCAGGCCTTTCTGGTTGAGGTCGAATCCTTCTATTTCAGCCTGCCTATGGAGGGCCAAATACAGGGCCTGCTGATTGGCATATGTGCCGCAATACATGAATGTGGCATCTGCATCCTGCGTGAATCCAAACAATCGGCATAGAGCTTTGCTACACAGCTCCTCCAGCATGGCCCCGCCGGGTGACACCTGCCAGTTGGTCACGCCTTGATTGTATTGGAGCGCAATAACTGCCCCGAACTTGGCTCCCTCTTCAGGTATGGCATTAAACATGGATTGGAAAGTCGGAAGGTCGTAGTTCATCAAATGAGGAAACAGCTTTTTTTCCAAAAGCTTACGTAAGGCAGCAAGAGAGAGTCCCTCCTCTTCGAAATCAACCAGAGGTCTCAAGTCTTCAGCAACCTGTTCAGGCGAAGCACCGGAAAAAATGGGGATTTTTTTTTGTCCATTAGCCATTCTATTTTTGCCTCGTACAAATCGAATACGTGCTCATACAGACGCTCGGACCGTTTGATCAAGCTTGCGATGGAGATACCGGCCTCTGCCTTTTCTAGCTAAACACTTGTCGCCGTCGATAATCAGATCTCCTCGAGAAAAAACTTTCAAGATTTTTCCTGTTATCGGGATATTTTCATAAGCCGACCAGTCAGCTGCCATGTGAAGACTCTCCTGGCTCATAATCCATTTAGCCTTCGGGTCGAACAGGACGATGTCGGCGTCGGATCCAGGATCCAGAGTTCCCTTTTGTGGTGCCAGTCCGAATAGGAGTGCTGGATGGGTGGATATCAGCTCGACGAATCGGGGCAGAGGGAAACGCCCTTTTGCCACTCCTTCTGAGTAGAGAAGGGGCAGCCTGACTTCGATCCCGGGAATTCCGTTGGGACATTTGTCGAAGCGGTGGCTTCCGTGAAGCTTAGCCTCCCAAGAGTAGGTTGCATCGTCCGATGTCACCATCGAAATCCGGCCATCACGGACACCTGTCCAAAGCCATTTCTGAATCAGCGGATTCCGCAAAGGGGGCGAGCAGATCCATTTGATCCCATCATCCCGTTCGAGCATACTGTCAGTGAATATCAGATAATGGGTGCAGGTCTCAGCGAAAACATCATAACCTTCTCCTCTGGCTTGGCCCACGAGTTCCACCCCCAAGGCGGATGCCATGTGCATGATAAAAAGCTGCGCTCGTGTTTCTCTGGCTAATTGTATGCAACGCTGTATGGCTTTGGCCTCAGATTCCGGGGGTCGACTTCTTGCGTGGAAAATGGGTTTTGTCAGTCCCCCCTCGATCATTCTGGGGACGTTTTTTTCGATGGTATCGTTATCCTCAGCATGAACCATAAGCATGGCGCCTGCCTTTTTCAAGGCTTCCATAATACGTTTCAAGTCTTTATCCCCGACCATCAATCCCTCTGATCGATAGGTCATGTAGCATTTGATCGTCGGTGCTCCTCTCTGTACCAGCAAAGGAATTTCTTTCAGTATTTTGGCAGTGGGCTTGGTTATCACAGGATGAACACCCCAATCGACAATCGCTTTCCCTTTGGCTTCTTCTTTTTTGACTTCAATAGTCTGGATAAGTGGTTTTCCTGGAATTTGATTGGAAAAATCCACAATACTCGTAACACCCCCAAAGGCCGCCGCTCGCGTTCCGGTGTAATAGTCATGCACACTGATTGTGTCCATGAATTCGTCGTTGAAGTGAACGTGAGTGTCCACTGCACCTGGGAGGACAAGGAGTCCTTCCGCATTGAATGCCTGATCTGCTTTATACCCTTTCAGGTTTCCGATGGCGCGTATTTTATCCCCTTGGATCAGGATGTCCTGCTTGGAAACTGTCTGCCCCAGAACGATTTTTCCCCCCTTGATGAGAATGGTCTTTGATTTTGCCAAAATGCCCTCGCACAAACGAACAAAAATCATAACACTCCCAAAAATTTAAATCCACCTCATTTAAATCCATCTCATTTGACATACTTTTAGGACTTTGCTATAAGTCGGGACTATATTTAATGGGATATCCCTGATGGGATGAAATTAGGGCATATGAACTACAGAACAATTATAACTGTTTTAATCACGCTTTGTGTCGTCAGCGGATTTGTCTATTCCGACACTCCGAGCAGGATTGTATTGCAACGGATAGAAGGCCCGATCACACTGGATGGAGTGATCGACGAACCAAGTTGGGAAAAAATCACTCCCTTCTCGTTTATTCAAAATGCTCCTAATTTTGGCCAAGAGCCCACAGAAAGGACGGTTGTGCTTGTGGCTCATGATGATGAATACATGTATCTGGCTGGATATCTGTACGATAGCGAACCATCCAAAATCTTGGATTCCACAAAACAGAGAGATACACAGGCAGCAGCCACAGATTTTTTCGGCATCGTCATCGATTGCTTCTGTGACAAAGAGAACGGATTGGCCTTTTTCACGACTCCCACGGGTTTACGTTGGGATGCCACCGTTGCCAACGATGGTGTGACCGAACGAAATAATGAAATGCCCTTTGGAATGAGCTGGGACACGTTTTGGGATGTGGCCGTTACGCGCAACGAAGAGGGATGGTTTGCCGAGTTCCGCATTCCGTTTTCCAGTCTTCGTTTTCAGGATGTGGATGGACGTGTGGTGATGGGGATTATCATCTGGCGCTGGATCGCTCGCAAAAATGAGATCGATGTGTTTCCTGCGATTTCTCCGGATTCAGGGGCTTGGAGCATCGTTAAGCCGTCTCTTGCTCAGGAAGTTACGATGGAAGGAGTGCACCCTAAAAAACCTCTTTACATCACACCCTATGTCCTGGGTGGTCATGGACGGGCCTATGAGTTGAACGACGCTGAGACGGAATATCTAAGAGAAGATGATCCGGTGTTCGAAGCCGGTTTGGATATCAAATACGGCATCACCAGCAATTTCACCGCTGACATCACGCTCAACACAGATTTTGCCCAGGTCGAAGCCGATAATGTGCAGGTCAATCTCACCCGGTTTTCGTTGTTTTTTCCTGAAAAGCGGCGGTTTTTCCTGGAGCGGGCTAGCACTTTCGAGTTCCGGTTCGGTGGGCCCAACCGCCTGTTCTACAGCCGGCGAATCGGGATCAATGAGGATACAGACGATATGGTCCGTATATACGGTGGAGCACGGTTGGTGGGCCGTGTGGGCGGATGGGACCTTGGATTTTTGAACATGCAGACGGCAAAAGTAGAAGGGCTTCCCTCGGAAAATTTTGGCGTGCTCCGTGTCCGTCGCCGCGTTTTTAATCCGTTTTCCTACGTAGGAGGAATGATAACCTCCCGAATTGGGATGGATGGCAGCTATAATGTGGCTTACGGTTTGGATGGGATTTTTAGGATTTTTGGAGACGATTACCTGACCATCAATTGGGCGCAGACTTTCGAAAATGGCGTAGTAAACAAATTTCTCTCCTTGGATCCGGCAAAGTTCCGATTGGACTGGGAAAGACGGACTTTGAAAGGGATTGGTTACAGTCTTGGTATCTCTCGTGCTGGTGAAGATTACAATCCGGGCATGGGATTCGAGATGCGCGAGGATTACATTCGGTTCGGCAATCGTGTGTTTTACGCATGGATCCCGAGTGCCGAATCCTTTCTACACCTCCACCAGGTCTACCTGAATGGATTTCTCACCCTGCGAAACAGCGACAATACCACCGAATCAGCCGAATTAGGGCCGGGATGGATGTTCGAGACAAATTCAGGATGGGGTGGATTTATCCAGCCCAAGATCTATACCGAAAACCTGGACGAAGCCTTTGAACTCACCGATGATGTGGAGGTGCCGCCAGGAGAGTACACGTTTTACGGTGTCGAAGGCAGCCTCAACACTCCTATGGGGAGAACTTTTTCTGTCATCCCGAATTTCAAAATCGGATCCTTTTACGATGGATGGCGGATAAGCGCAGGGACGTTCTACTTCTTGAATCTATCATCGACCTGGCAATTGAGTGGATTTTATGAATTCAATAGAATCGAGTTTCCGGATCGCGATAAAGAGTTCACAGCCCATATTGCGCGGCTAAAAATAATGGCGACTTTCACCACAAAACTTTCTGCCAGTGTCTTCGTTCAATACAACGGGGCAGAAGATGTTGTTGTGGCCAATATCCGGTTTCGTTACAATCCCCGAGAAGGGAACGATTTCTATCTCGTATACAACCATGGGATTAACACGGATCGATACCGGAGTCTTCCTCATCGTCCGTTCTTGGATAACAGGGCCATCATGGTCAAATACACATACACATTCAACGCAAAATAGCCTCCCTGAATATTTTTTAAATTTCACCCCAAATGATGATTGACATCGGATTTTTATTTTGCTATACATCTAGAGAACGATTTGAGTTAAGGGATCGAAGTTTTATGCTCGGAACAGGCCACAGCTTAGAAAAAATCATCGATGGTGCAGTGCAACTGAAGCAAGTGCGCAAGGAAGAGCTGCAATTTGGAGACTTGGTCCTGATAACGACTCGGAATTCAGATTATTCCGTTTGCGTCCTTGAAGACGAGAACTACATTGTGTCGGGGGGTTGGTTCGCCCGGAAAGGACTCTCGCCTACAACGGTTTCCATCACTGGGTGTACTTGGGGGGGCAGTATCATCAAGGTCGATACACTTGCTGCCTGCGGACTGCGCATGGAATTCAGCAACCGTGTGATCACGACCACCATTCGCAAGGTACGTGTGATTCGGAGCGGCAGCAAAAACTAACCATCCCAAACCATTTCAGCCATCAAAAACATGATTGGTAAGACCATCTCGCATTACAAAATCTTGGAAAAACTCGGCGGTGGAGGTATGGGAGTTGTGTACAAGGCAGCAGATACGAAACTCAAACGCACCGTCGCCCTCAAGTTTCTTCCTCCTGATCTAACGCGTGATGATGAATCGAAAGTCAGGTTTATCCAGGAGGCACAAGCTGCTTCAGCTCTTCAGCATAACAACATCTGCACGATCCATGAAGTCGACGAAACAGAAGATGGCCAGCTGTTTATCGTCATGGCGTGCTATGAAGGAGATACTCTAAAAAAGAAAATCGAACAAAATCCTTTGGATATTGAGGATGCTGTCAACATAATACTACAAGTCGCAAATGGTCTGTCAAAGGCCCATGAGAAGGGGATTATACACAGGGATATCAAACCAGCCAATGTTATGCTCACCGATGATGGGGTCGTGAAGATCCTCGATTTTGGTTTGGCCAAACTCACTGGACAAACGAGGATTACCAAAACCGCTACCACAATGGGAACAATAGCTTACATGTCACCCGAACAATCTCGCGGAGAAACGGTTGACAAAAGGACAGACATCTGGTCGTTGGGTGTGATGTTGTACCAGATGGTCACCGGACAGCTCCCGTTTAAAGGGGAATATGAGCAGGCCGTTGTTTTTTCCATTTTGAATAATGATCCCGAGCCAATAGACAATCTGCGGACTGATATTCCAGCGGAGATACAAGAGATTGTACAGAAATCATTGCAGAAAGATGTCGAAAAAAGATATCAGGATGTCACAGACATATTAGATCCTCTTGAGGTTTTAAAAAGAAAATTCGAATCCGGTCAGTTTATTACGCTAGATCAAAAAATTGAACTGCGAAAAAGACGAAAAAAATATGTTTATGGAACGGTAGCCATTTTTTCTACTGTCGCTATAATTTCTGGATTGTTTTACTTACAGAGTTCAAAAGCTCGCCGAATCAATACTCTTTTCGATCAATTGCGACCGGTTATTGAAACATCTCGATTCGATGAAGCTTTTAGGTTGATAAATGATTCAGGCATAGATTTAAAAGCTCTAAGAGATGAAGATCTTATCAAACAAATGGCTGGAAGTGTATCCATTCAGACGGAACCTGTGGGGGGTATTGTAACTCTGGCTCGAGTGCTCACAGAACCAGACCTAACCAAAGGGGAAGCGTTTGCCATTGGACCAACACCTGTCAAAGAACACATGCTGGTTGCAGGAGAATACTTAGTGCAGATGAGTCTTGAAGGAAGGAATTCTGTGGAGTTTCTTTATAAGTTAAATCCTGGTGAATTTCTGGAAATATCAAGAACTCTTCTTGAAGAGAGTGATGAATTTACGGAAATGGTAAGAATCGAAAAGGGATTATCTATAGATAACCAATCCATCCCGGCCTTCCTGATCGATAAACACGAAGTCACCAATGCAGAGTTTCTCGAATTTGTCGCAGAACGCGGCTATAGCGAAGAGAAATATTGGCTTGAAAACATGATGATCGAGGGTGTTTTGACTCCTTGGGAATCAGCCATTCAAAAGCTTGTGGACAAAACAGGTATCTCAGGTCCTCGGTTTTGGTCAGGCGGAAGATATCCTGAGGGGAAAGAACATCATCCTGTTGTGGGCATTTCTTGGTATGAAGCCCGAGCCTATGGCCAGTGGGCTGGAAAAAATCTTCCTGATTGGGGCCAATGGTGGCGTGCCGCATTAGGCGAGAGAGAGAGTGCCAGACCCTGGGGAAATGATGTCCGGACCACTCATTTGCGGGCAAACTTTGGTTTCAGAGGAACCCAACCAGTGGGATCCTATCCTTTAGGAGTCAGCCTTTTTGGATGCTTCGACATGGCTGGTAATGTTCGCGAGTGGCTTCAGGACTCGAGTGTAAGCCAAAAACTCCGAACAGTTATCGGCGGCTCGTGGAAAGATCCAGACTACATGTTTGAACCTTCTCACGCGGAGTTTTTTGATCCTGATTTCGCGAGCGAAGATATCGGTTTCCGTTGTGTAAATATCATTTCACAGGAAAAATAAAGCCTTAAAATAAATAAAGACATACGGAGGGTTAGTATAATGAGGCGCAACATCTTTTTTGCCATTTTAATCCTTTTAGCTTCAATAACATTCCTTATCGGCAAAGCTCCCCAAGATGAGCGTAGTTGCGAGTGGTTGGATAATCCTGTCGATGATTTGACCTTCAAAACCTTCCTGGACTTTTTTAAATATGACAAAGACTTGCCGTTTGAAGTCCAAACTCTGGACGAGAAGGAGCATGAAGGAGTTAAGAGGGAGCATTTATCTTTTCTTAGCACTCCAGATGAACGTGTTTTTGCGCATCTCTACAGTGTTATCGGGACATCTTCGAAAAAAGAACCGGCCCTGATTTTTCTTCATGGTGGAGGTGCTGTAGGAAAAGATGCCCCCAATTATGAGGTCTATTCACAGCTTTTGGCACGAGGAGGATGGACGGTTTTGTCCATCGACCTGAAATATTTTGGGGAGCGCAGTACAACTCTTTTAACCACGTTTACAGAGGATGAAAAACACGAAATGCTATACAATAATCCTCCTGCCTACTTGGTATGGATGACGCAGTGTGTGAAGGATATAAGCCGGTCGATTGATTTTCTGATTAACGAGAAAGGCGTTGATCCAAAGCGCATCGGGCTTGTGGGATTCAGCCGGGGTGCAGTCGTTGCGGCAGTCGCCGGCGGAGCAGAGAAGAGACTTTGTGCCGTTGTGTTGCTTCACGGTGGGCACTTCGATGCAAAAGAGCGTGAGCATCTGCCTGCTGCATGCCCTGCCAACTATATTGGCCGCATAAGCCCCCGACCTCTTCTTATGATCAACGGCACTCGTGATACAGATTTTTTCAAGGAAACATCGGTTGGTCCTCTATTTGGGTTGGCAAAGGATCCCAAGAAAATCATATGGCTCGAGGCAGGCCATGCTGCCATGCCAGAGGAAGCCCGTTCAGAATTATTGAAATGGCTTCAGGAACATACGAAATAGTGATAATTGGCAAGACAATCTCGCTTTACAAAATCCTTAAGTATTTGCGAAGTGAACCTCGGTTCGATGAGGTCTTAAAAAAAACAAACAAGGCTGCGTCGAGATTTTGTAAATATTTGTCGTAGCAACGCTATAAAAATTTAAAATTATTAAAATGATTGGAAAAACCATCTCGCATTACAAGATCCTCGAGAAGATCGGGGAAGGCGGAATGGGTGTGGTTTATAAGGCAGAAGATACGAAGCTCAAGCGGACTATCGCGCTGAAGTTTCTGCCTCCGGAAATGATGCGAGAGAAAGAGTCTAAAGGGCGTTTCATCCAGGAGGCCCAGGCGGCTGCAGCTTTGAGTCACCCCAATATTTGCATTGTCTATGAGATCGATGAGGCAGACGGCCACAACTTCATAGCTATGGAGTATATCGAGGGGCACAGCTTAAAAGAAAAAATTGCATCCGGTCCTGTGGGAATCGATGAGGCACTGGATATCGTCGGCCAGATGGCCGAGGGCTTGGGGGAAGCCCATCAGAAAGGCATCGTTCACCGCGACATCAAACCCGCCAACATCATGCTGACACAGAGAGGACAGGCAAAGATTATGGACTTTGGCCTGGCTAAGCTGGAATGGGGAGTGGCCTTGACAAAAACCGCCACGATAATGGGAACCGTGGCCTACATGTCACCCGAACAAGCCCAGGGCGAAAAAGTCGACCTTCGCACCGACATCTGGGCATTGGGAGCCGTGCTTTACGAGATGCTCTCCGGGGAGCGTCCTTTCAAGAGTGCTCATGATCAAGCTGTTATCTATTCGATTTTAAAAGTAGCTCCCAAATCAATCTCAAAATTAAGGAAAAATGTTCCTTCTGAACTAGATCATTTAGTTCTAAAGTGCCTTGAGAAAGACCCTAATGATCGGCATAAAAACATGGCATCATTTTATTCGGATTTGAAGTCTGTTTCATCGAGGATGAAATCCACCACTTCTCCCAAATCAATTAAAGAGATAACGCCTTCCATCGCAGTGCTTCCATTCATCAATATGAGCGCTGATCCAGAGAATGAATACTTCAGCGATGGTCTAGCTGAGGAACTCATCAATGCCCTCACAAGATTTGAAAACCTACGCGTTGTTGCTCGGACCTCTTCTTTTGCGTTTAAAGGCGAAAAGATAGACATTCGAGAGGTCGGACAGAGATTGAATGTGAAAACGTTGCTTGAGGGGAGTGTGAGAAAAGCCGGCAAACGGGTGCGTGTCACGGCACAGCTCATCAATGTGGAAGATGGCTATCATATTTGGTCAGAAAGGTATGACCGCGATTTGGAAGATGTATTTGCAGTCCAAGATGAGATTACCACAAAAATCATTGATAAATTGAAGGCAGATCTCGAGCAGCCTTTCAAGATACAGAAAAAACGCCATTCCGAAAATTTAGAAGCATATGATTTGTATCTCAAGGGCAGATATTACATTAAT
>RCNB010002973.1_pt1 | contig 10211 bp, 9 predicted proteins | sample 2041321 | NCBI WGS metagenome assembly RCNB01 (sample SAMN09708232, study PRJNA481090) | Marine sediment metagenome, whole genome shotgun sequencing project.
GAAGCACTGTTTATTATTATTGTGAGTAATATCATTATAAACACGACTACACATGAAATGGCTATAATTATTATAATGAGTTTGTAGTGGCATATAATATAGTAGTTATTTACATTATTATTATTGATGATTTTGTTACTATTAGGTATTAGCGCTGTAGAAGGCGCGTCAATAACGTAGGCTAGATAATAATAAGAGAACTCAAAATCTGTATAAGGCATGTGTACATAACCTCTATCACCCCAGCACTGTCCCCAGGAGTTTAAAATGATATATCCAGACGAATCACATCCTGTAATGACAGTTGAATGTCTCATTCTTTTATGGGGGATATCGATTAGGGGTTTCCAAAAATATAGATGGTTACCGTGATAAGGTGTAGTAAGTACAAGAGGCCCATATAAGTTCAACATCATGTTGAGTTCTTTATGTGTTTTCACTTTTGTTTCTTCAAATAATAGCGATTTGAAATTAAGAGCTTCTGAAGCACAATTTTCGTGATGTTTTCTGTATGTGTATTCGGTACAAATACCGTAATTTACGGCGACATGTGACAATGCTTTTATACCAACTCCAGTTGTGATGTTGATACCTAGAACATCGTATATATACATTGGAGCAAAGTAAACAATGTGACCCTGAAAACCTTTATCTTTCATTTCATGCCATTCTTTTACAGCTGAGAAAGCGTATGATGAACATGAGTTACCTATTTGTTTACGAGAAGGTAGCATTTCTCTTGAGTAATCGATATATGTTTCTTCCTTTTCTTTTCCAGCTATTGATATCAGCAACAGTAGTAAATAATACCCGTTAATATCCATGTGGACTCTTTTATTGTGGCTATTCAAAATAAAATTTTTATTTTATGTTGGTATTTCTAGTATGGACTCTTCACTATTAACTTGGATAGAAGAACATTCGAGTCCGCAAGAAATCTTGCAAAAGTACGGTAGTTTAACACCTTTTGAAGTTAGAATCATGTTAGAATGCCGTAAGCATTTATTAAATGAAGTAAAGGTACGAGTAAAAGATCAAAATCGAGACGAGTTAGAGACACTTTTGAACTATTATACTCTTATTTTAGCTAATTTTCTATAGAAACCATGTTATTCTTTTTTATTTTCCTTTACGATTTAATAGCTTGATAGTAGATATGTTTAGTTATCAGGATCAATTAGCCCATGATTTCAGGGCTTTAATTGAAAAGAACAATTGTAGTATCCCACTAACCAGTTCTCGGTCGCCGCTTCTGCCAGTTCCATTTTCAAAGATAGATAGGAGTTTAACTACTGTATCCAAGTCGCAATCTAACTCTGGAAGACCTATAGATATTAATGAGCAGTTTATGCTTGCTAAGAACGGTGGAGCCTTGGTTCAAGGACAAGTTAGTGGGAGTAGTCTTAAGCGTAAAAAGGGTGGTGATGATGGGAAGAAAGTGAAGAAGAGTAAGAAATCTCAAGATTGTGCGTGTGGAGATGGGGGTGATGGTAATGAAGAAGCAGAAGAAGAGGAAGAAGATGATGATGATGAATTTGACAGGTCTAAAAAGGTTAAGATCAAAGGGTTCAAGGATATTGGATACGCTAAATATTATCGAGATTTGTTCTCGATATGTTGGAGTAACTCTCCTGAAGGTAAAAAGATCCTTGACTGCTTGGGAGAATCGAAGACGTTTACCCCACCAGACATGCATATTCAGCAGTCGGCTAGATCACCTTACAAGTTGTATGGCAAAGATAATTGGTTTGGAAACTTAAGGATTAAATTTATTCCCCCTTCTCCAAGTCGTAAGGGTAGCGTGCAAGCTCAAAGTTGCGACGGAAATTCCGTTGTTAATTTGACTCTCTGTGCGGCGACGTACAATGATTTGCATGAGCTATTGACGAAACGTATTCAGAAGAGTAAAAAGTATGATGAAACAGCAAAGGCTGAATTTGCTGAGCTAGTAAGGTTCAGTGAACTGCCAATGTATAAATCAGCAAAGTATACACTAGTAGAGGAGATGTTGAAAAAGTCTGGCAAGTCAGAGGATGATGGTGTGAAGTCTGGTGAAGGGCTTGTATTTGATGGTAGTGGTACTGTTGCCTCCATATCAAGTAACAGCTCCGATTCAGAAAAGACTAAGCTGGGAGCTAAATATTTAAAGACAGATAAAGTTAATGAGGCTGTGATGTCATTACCGAAAGATTTCAAGTCTGGAGTATCAGATTTCAAACTCAATATCAGTGCTATAGAGGGTGGTAACCGCAACAAAGATCTTAAAGACAAGGTCAAGGTTATATACAAATATCTTTGGAATGAAGCTTCCAAGTCGCCGAAACGTCACAAATACTTTTTGAAGCATGTACAACCTGACTATGTAAACTTGATGATTCCCAAGTGAATAAATACCAATCTAATTTATATCTGTTATTGTGAAAGTAGAGTTTCTTCGTTTGGTGTTTTGGTGTTTTATATCTGTGACGGTATGTACACTTGTACAGCCTATCACACCAAGAAGCTTTTTAAAAAGGAGGATGTTAATGGATATTCATACATTCCAACCCATGATGATTATAACCAAGTTGAAGAACGATTTGGACGATCTCCTGAGGACTTTTGGATAGAGAGGTATCGAGGCTCTCCATTTATACATGGTCATTTTAATTACCAGCGAGATAGAGCTCTGATAGACGAGGGTCGTCACAATTGTGAAACTGCGGCTGAATTTATCGAGTATTGGAAACATTGCATAAACATTTTTGTTTCAAAAGGAAAGGGTTATCCTAAGAAACATCGTAGTAATAAAATATGAATTGCGGTGATCGAGAAGCTGAAGAAGAGGTTTATACTTCTACTGAATCAGATACTGACTCTGGGGAATCTTCAGAGGAAGAGTCAGACGAAGAAGAAGAAGAGTCAGACGAAGAAGAGTCAGACGAAGAAGAAGAAGAAGAAGAAGAGAAGACTATCAAGGAAAGCAAGACTAAGCAGACCAAGCCCAAGACCAAGTCCAAGGCCAATTCCAAGGACAAGTCCAAGCCCGATTCCAATTCCAAGGTTATGAAACAGAAGAAAGCTGGTAGAGGAGTATTTAATTTAAAAGAGGCAAAGTCCAAGGCCAAGTCCAAGGCCAAGCCCAAGCCCAAGCCCAAGCCCAAGCCCAATTCTACCCCTAGAGCTAAGAAGGTTACGATACAAAACAAAAAGGTTTCTGTGGTTAAGAAGATGAAGAGCACCAACAATGCGATGGGTGTTATCAAGGCGAATAGGTCGTCTGTAGCTAAACTTTCAACTATCCACAAGAAAATGAAAGGATTCAAGACTATTTCAAAGCAGAACTTTTACACAAAAGTCGAGGGTGACGTAAAATCGATTGTCGGAAAGAAGGGTCTTGATGCTGGCCTTTTATACGCGTGGATGGCATTGCTAAGAGCTCGTCGTGTCGTTAAGAAGTAGAATCGATATTTTTATTTAAATTTATTTGAATAAAACCGAAAGAAGACTAATATGGGACCACGCAAGGAAGTTATGGCCGCTTGGAAAAAGCAAGATATTGCCAAATTTATTAAATGGATCGTCTACGATGAAGAGAAGATTTTTCTTGAGTCGTACGGATACTTGTACGATCTATTTGACACCGGTGTCGATTTTGTCACTGGTTTTGAGCATCTGAACAACCTGGATTTATTTAGTGAAGATATGTACCCTCTAGTTGGTTCACTGAAGGAGAATAAGCTTGTGAACATCCTTAACACTGATATCGGGCGGAAAATGCAGTCTATGGCTGATGAAGAAATGGAGGAGGACTAAGTGTCTATGTTTAAAATATCTATTATGTAATCTTTTTTATTTTCATTTGATTGTAATATATTGAATTATTAAACAGTACCAACAAGTAGTAAACATGTCAAAGAGGTCCCGAGATGATGAAATTTACACCGCTCAGGGAAAAGTCGTAAAGACTCCTGCTGTTACTGTTACAGGAATTACTCTTGATTCGGCGAATCTGACAATTGATCCTTATAACCCGCTGGACAGTGGTGTCACTGATTATCGTAAAGACAACACTTCATCTGATGTAACTATTCAGTTTCGTAATGATATCGTCTTGGACTGGGAGAATTACAATTATGAGATTGCTTTAGATTCTCCAACGTCTATTCCAATTGCTGATCACAATGTTGTTTTAGCTCGTGATACATCGACATTCTATTATACATGGGAAGATCCCGCAGGAACTTTCACTTCGCACGCCCTTACTATTCCTGACGGATATAGGGGTGTTGATGAAATTCAAGCTTTTATCCATAATGAGATGGCTGAATTAGGCCAAGTTGATGCTGGTCCTCCGATAGGTTATGCAATTGAATTCACCAATGACGATTCCAGTTCAAGAATATCAGTCAAGACGAATGCTCAAGTTCGAATTGTTCTTACTCCTGGTTCTGATGGATATGCGGCTGGAATCATGGGTTTGTTTGGATTTGTTGGTTATCCTGATGGTCATGCTTTAGCAGAGGAAGATTATGGTGGTGGAGTATCAGGAGGAGGTGCTGCTTCTACCAGTGATTATACTCCCATCAAGGTAGCAAACATTGCTGATGGTGTTACTGGATATTATATCAATTGTGATGTTACGAAAGCTACAATTGATGCGAATGGTGAAAGTTCGGCTATTAAGCAATATCTTATTAGTGAGGTTTTTGGAGCACAGCAAGATTTCACAAACACAGGACCGCTGCGCTGGTGTCGTGTTGATAAGTTTATTACCAGAATCAGTAAAATCAGAGTTTGGGTCACTGAGTAAGTTGCGGTTTAAAGTTTCTAGATCTTTGCATTTAACTTTTTCAAATTTCTTTCTTTAGTAACAGACATCGTGATGTGAATTGGCATGGCGAGGCTTCGACTTTTATCCTGCTGCTTAGAGAGAAGAAACTTACATTCTAGATTTTTTTATTTTGGTGTATGTATAATAAAGCTACTGATAATATATTGGATGGATAAATTAGGAAAAGATCGATATGATGCTTATTTAGCAGGACTCAACGATGGGTCAAAGGAGAATATTAAGGCTCTAACTTATGTGATTTATCCTTCAGAGATACATGCTGGCTTACACAAGGATAATGTATTGGCCGGTTTCGATATAGCCTCATCTCCAGGGAACGACTTGTTTTCGGAAAAATGGGAGAGACAAAAGCTTATTGCTCAAGCTCCAGGCGGAGGAGTGTTAACTTCTCAACTTAGAAGCGCACAGCTCCCGTCGACAATGTTTTATGGTGGAGAGAATAATCCCTACCTCCCAGACAATACGTTTGTCGGTGATAGAATTGATGCTATTAATCGTAGATTGATTACAAACCGTCAAAAGAGGATGACTCTTGAAGATATCAAGGAAGCAAAGCTGGTGAAGGAGGCTGAGGAGGCGTATGCTGATTTAGTCAGGACTCATCTAAATCTAGGACGTAAACCCGACGATCCGATTCGTAACAGAGAGAGTAAAGCTGCTGAGCTGGCTTACTTTAGAAGATTTTATGCTCTTCCGCAGAACCGGGGATTGATCCGACCTCCGATCCCTACCCAGGGTACCGAGGATATTGCGCTTCCTCCAGATCCATCGAGACCGATACCCCCGCCACTTCCGCCAACAGCAGCAAGTGCAAGTGCTTTTGACACTGCTATTCGTAACACTGCTGCGACAATTGATCGTAATGCTACCAGAAATATTAATATTCCCACAGCTGCTGTAGGTACTGATCCTTCTCAATTGGTTGGATTAACCGAGTCTGCCAGAGAGCAGGCTGTTAGGAGAGAACTTGAAGAGATTTCGCCTCTCGGATCCGGATTGCGAAGGAACAAGAATGGAAATAAGGGAAAGAAGGGGAAGAAGGGAAAGAAGGGGAATAATGGTCGAGGTCTGAAGAAAACGAAGAAAACGAAGAAAAGTCGGAGTCGTCGCCGCAGCCATTGTGGTGGCGGTACCGCAGTTGAAAAACGTTGTAGGGTTCCAATGGTTATCTCCCAGGGAGTTCCGTATTATTTGCCATAACTCTTATTTCAGGGTTTTACAAGGTTGAAGATGATTTTTTTATTTTCATCTAGTTGAGATAATTACACATCCAACATACAACATACAAATAAATATGAGTGGTTTAAAGAGAAAGAACGGTGTTGAACATATGGGAGGGGGCGACTTTGATGAAATGGTCGAGCAAGATTACTTGCGTCAGAAACAGAATCGTATTTCTGCTGGAAATCTACTTCATGTTGGAGAGATTACTCATCGTACTCCTCCTGGTCTTAACATGACCTTGGCTTCGGATTACTCGACTCCCGTTACTCTGAATGTTGCCCGTACATCTGTTAATCCTGGAGGTTTAAGACCTTTGGTTAACCCTCGTGAAGTAAAGTTTGATTTAGAGGTTAATTATATGGCTGCAGTTGGAGATGTCAGGTTCAGTGGAATTCTTGGGTCTGGTAGTGGTGAAGATGAGACGATGGCGGATGGTACTGATGTAATGACGACTTATTACACCGAGGACGGGTCAACCTATTATGAGACCGAGGCTAAATCGGTTAACCATACTACGGGTAGACCCAACACCTTTGCCAACGGTATTACAGATTTTCATGGGGTTGCGGGAAGAGCTGAACTTTTAAAGTCGGTTAAACCTTCATCGCAATTAACCGGGCAGTCTGTTTCAACTGGTCATGTTTATGAGGCTTTAACATATCCCATGGCTAACAACACCAGACTGGAGATGCTTCAGTCGGTGGAAATGCGTTTTAACAATTCTACTACGCTACTAAAGGTTACAAAGCCAGGTCGTCTTTACAGCCATGTCAATGATTGTTATGCTCGGAAAACTACAAGCTGCATGGAAGTTGGCGAGATTACGACTTGTCCGACCCAATATCTGGATACTGCTGACGGTAATGCTGCTACCGATTATGTTGTAGAGGCCAAGACTGTTGCCAATGATCCGAGGAGGGCTGCTGCAGGTTCTTGGTTCCAGAATTTGCCAATTGGAGGGAAGACTGTTCATTCTATTTACTTGAGCGATATTTTCCCTGCTTTTGACAAGGAGGAGCTTATGGAGATGCCCGAGTTTACAATTACTTTCAACTGGGATCCGAATTATCGAGAGAAATTCCTGACTGTTGTAACTGGACGTCCTGAGGAAGTTGATTCATCTGGAATTTATTCTACTATTTTACCAGTTGCTACAAGCTCCATAATCACTAATCAGGACGGTCTTGACGCTGATTTCCCTACTTTTAGTTATAATCATTCGGCTACGACAGCAACTGGAGTCAAGGCGCAGACTAAAGCACTGTTTTCGATCCATGGTATCACATACCGTGCTCCTACTTATGCTTCGCCAGAGGTCGCTGTTCCAAGACTATTCAAGAATACGTATACGGATTATGAACTGACTGAACATTCCATCGTTTCTGGGGATACGATTGTCCGTATTGTGAAAACTCTTTCTCGTCCTCCCAAGGGAGCTATTATATTGTTTGAGACTAAAGATTCCGATTTCTATCAAGCGGATACAGCAGATTTCAAGGGACATCAATTTACAAAGAGATGGTGGTATCCTGAGCGTCAAGTTATTCGGATTACTGCAACAAGGGCTGGAGGTCTTATCCATCAGGGGACAAATGACACGATGCAATGGGTTGGTACTACTAGCCGGCGTATGCTCAGGTCTCCTCTTATCGACAATGTCAATGAGTTTGTTGGTAAAGCTACCCGTACCGGAAATAATCTCGGGGTTCTGCATGCGCAGCAGTTTGTGAAACATCCTTTCCTGGTTGTTAATTTCGATAACCAGATGGACGAGCCGCAGACTATTACCAAGGCTGGACAATTCGCAAACTTTTCTCCTGATGATTACACAATGACTTTGGAATTCGACAAGTTCGACACGACTGTTAGCGGAGATACCATTCATGCTGATATGAAGGCTGCTGCTGGTCGTAAGCTTCTGATTATCTATGTGTATGACCACACATTTATGTCTGACGGAGATACTGTTACCACTACGAAAATTAACTAGGGTAAATTGGATAAAGGAAAAAAAGGCTGTAGTTGGATTTATATTTTTTTATTTTCGCTAATGAGAAGTATATATAACAACAGGCTAGTAATTGAAATAAATGGCTGACGGGACAATGAATTTAAAGGCTGATATTGTTGGTGACAAGAGGGATGCTAGCCCTTGGGTTCGGGTGCCCAACATGCTTATTCCTGACAAGAAGATTGCAATGGATGAGCCTGGTGGTAGTCTGCAGTATATTGCGGACATTTCCACAAAGACTCCAACTGGACAGTACAATTTAATCAATTCTGATGCGTGGAGGACTCCTATGACTATTAACATCCAAGCCTCAGCGGCTAGATCTGAAGGTGGTGTTCCTGTAGTTTATCCCAAGGAAGTCAGATTTGAATTTGATACCAAGCATGTTGGTGTTGCTGGTTATGTTCGTGCTTCCAAGGATGCTACGGTAGTTGATGATGCTGCTACTTATGCTGGTAATTTCCATTTTAATGGTACTGACGTTCGAGTGACCGAGAATGGAACTCTTTTGAAGGATTATGGTGGAGCTACATTCCACACTACGGCTGCTACGGCTCTTACTACGGCTTTTACTACTGGGAAAGAGGATATTTGCCATAGACAATCTCCCTATTATACGGTTAGCGCATCTGTCGCTGCTAATGATGACCTCCACAAAATCGTACTACCTACTTTAGCTCGTAACACTCGTCTTGAGATTTTCAAGTCTGTGGAGCTTAAATTCAATAACTCGACTACTGTGATGAAAATTACAGATCCCGGTCGTCTTTACAAATACACTAATGATTTCTTTGCTCCCAAGTTGTTGAGGTCTGATGAATGTGGAGATCTTGCGACTTGTCCAACTCAGTACACTTTTCCACAAAAGTTCAATGACACTTCTTATTTGGTTACTGAGTCTAATGAACCTAGTCTTACTGAAAGTATTAATCCTGTTAATGGTGATCAGCGGAGATATCATTCTGGAGAATGGTTTGAAAACTCTCGTATCGGTTTTGATGGTAAATACACAGTTTATTTGTCTGATATTTTCCCTGCTTTTGATAAGAATGAGCTTATGACTATGCCTGCGATGACAATTACTTTCAACTGGGCTGAGAATTTCCGTGAGCTTTTCACGGTATATCCCAACACGTTTGTGGATGTTACGACTACGGCTACATCAACCAATATTTCGTATTCTCCTTCCATTTATGATACTACTCCTGCTGTCAATGCGACTGCTTTTGACCATACTACCAAGACTGGAACCTCTGTATACTATAAGAACAAGGATTACTTTGGTATTGTTGGTTGTACGTACAAAGCTCCAACGTATGCTACCAAACATATCATGGTTCCAAGGTTGTTCAATAACGCTTACAAGTCGTATGAGTTGGTTGAACATTCTATTACCAACATTGATCCTACTGTTAGGATTATTAAGACTTTGACTCGTGCTCCGATTGGAGCTTTCATTTTCTTTGAGACGATTGCTGCTGAAAATGGTCCTCTTAATACTGTCGGTTCTGAATATGTTCAAAACACTTTTAACAATCGTTGGTGGCCCAAGAATCGTCAAGTTGTAAAGGTTACGACTTTCAAGGATTCTTTGGAACAGACTCTTGGTACTAGTGAGTATATGCAATGGCAGGGGACTAATGGTCGGCGACTTAATCGTGAGCATTTGGTACGTGAAGCAAGAGAGTTGTCTGGAAACAGGACGCGTCAGATGAATCATTTCTGGGCAGATTCTGCGGATTTTGTTAAGAAGCCTTTTATTGCCGTGCGTTTTGACAATGATGTTGTTGATCCTTCTTCGGTGAAGACTACTGTTACTGATACTCGTTATGTTACCAACGAATATATTATTGAATTGAAATTCGATCATATCGATCCTTCTCCTGGTGGAAATGTTATTGATTCGAGTATGATGAGTGGAGTTGGGCGTAAGCTCATTACAGTGTTTATCTACGAGCACAACTTCAAGACTCTTGGGGACAATGTTATTTCAACTCAAGTTGTCTAATTAGATTTGTCCTGGATATTTTTTATTTTCGTTATAGAATAGTAATTAGATACTACAAAGTAAATAAATCAAGTTATGAGTTTGAAAAGAATGAGGCCTGATGAGGTTCTTGAGAATCCTCTTCCGGTTCAATT
>RCNB010002974.1_pt1 | contig 10210 bp, 7 predicted proteins | sample 2041321 | NCBI WGS metagenome assembly RCNB01 (sample SAMN09708232, study PRJNA481090) | Marine sediment metagenome, whole genome shotgun sequencing project.
GATTTGTATGGCCGAAAAGGGATTTAAAAACCAGAATTCCCCATTAAGGAAGATTAATCCTAAAAGGCTCTCGAAAGCCAGGAAACGCGAAAATCGGTAGGGGTGGGGTCTGATGAGCGTAAATAAAAGCAGCAGAATTGTAATGATAAACCAGGCCGCGAGATAACCCATTTCTATATTCCTTACTTCAAGATCTGTTGCTCAATATATTGCTGAGGTTTTGGTTATTTCCCCAGCATTTTTATGGCTTGCAAAACCCCAGAGATTTCTTTCACTTCCAGGTAACTATCCTGGGAAATCACATCCAGCGGGTTATCTTCATGAGACCAGGTCAAGTGATCTGATAAGTAAATCGCCCAGGCGCCAAGTTTCAGCACAGGGATAATGTCAGATCGTAGAGAATTTCCAATCATAACAAAACGACCGGGGTCAATCTGGTGTCGTTCTAGAATTTCAGAATACACTTCTGGCGATTTTTCGCTGACAACTTCCACTAATCGAAAATATTCTGCCAACCCGGATGCCTCTAATTTGCGCTGCTGATGAAATAAGTCCCCTTTGGTAATCAGCAATAAGGGATAATCTTTTGAGAGATTCTTTAGAAGCAGGGGGACTCCATCAAATACTTCAACTTCAGCAGTCAGCATGTACTTACCAAAATCTATCAACCTCTGGATATCTTTGGGATGAAAGGATTCGCCAGTCAACTCAATTGCTTTCTCGATCATCGATAGCACAAAACTCATCGCTCCGTAGCCGTAATATTGGATATTTTCAACTACATATGCATCATCTGTCTCCAGCTCATTCTGGTCAAAATCATAACCAGTCAGGATATCCAGGAAGACATCCTTACCCTGCAGGTAAATTTCTTCATTCTTCCAGAGGGTATCATCGGCGTCGAAAGCAATCCAATCAAACATATTTGATCCTGATTAAGAGCTACACATCACGAGGATATATTTACGGCTCCCAGATATTGAACCGTTTTTGATGCTAAATGGATCCCGGCACGGCAAGCATCGTCTAAATCTTCCCCTTTTCGCAGAGCCGCCAACAAACCGGCAGCAAATGCATCTCCGGCCCCGGTTGTGTCAACTACCTGTTTTATGGGCGGGGCAGGGATCAATTTCCCCAGGCCGGACTCTGAAAGCCAGCAGCCCATGGATCCCAACTTAATAACAACAGCAGTCGCTCCTTTTTGATGCAATACCCCGGAAGCGGATTCGGGGTCACCATAACCAGTCAAGATCTCAGCTTCCCTGAGATTACATAAAAACAAATTAAGGAAGGGCAACAGCGGCCATAAATGTTCAGGCTTATCCATCGCGGGAGAAGTGACCACATCCAGCGATACAAACATCTCCTTCTCCTGTAATAGACTGAGTTTGTGTTCAAAACCAGCATCAAGAAGTCCGGGCAGAACAAAAAAACCTGCCACATGGACAATACCAACCCTGTGCTCTTTTAATTTCTCGGGTTGAACGGATTCGGGTCGAAGATTTTTATTCGCACCCGTTGTGTGGATAAACCTGGGTTGAAAATCACTGTCAACCAATCCAACACTTACACCTGATCCTTGATCAGTAAATCGCTTGGTAAAGTGAGTATCGACCCCTGTTTTTTTCCAGATTTGATGAAGAAGGTCAGCAGTTAAATCATCCCCTGTACAGGAAACCAGATAAACCTTTTCCCCCTCCTTGGCTAATCCAATAGCAGTATTTGAACCACATCCACCCGGGGTTACAGCCGCTTCCTGAAAGGAAATTGAATCGTGTCTGGGAACATCATCAACAATCTTACAAATGATGTCTAGAGTCACATTACCGAGAACCGCAATTGCGGATTTTGTATCATTCATTGTCGGGAATAAGAGGAGGACGCCTGTTCCGCCAATCTTCGTTTTCAGTCAGTTTCTCAAATGTCCTACCTAACCTCAAAAGCAACCCTTCGGAATAATCCGACCCCAGGAATTGAGCACCTATTGGCAAACCTTCGTCATCAAAGCCTACCGGAATAGTCAAACCGGGTATACCGGCATGATTTGTGGTGACTGTCAGCTGATCCGAATACTGCATTAACACGGAGTCACCGTAAACACCGCCAATTGAGAACGCAGTAGAGGGGGTTGTTGGTGTCAGCAGAGCATCCAGGCGATACTTTCCCCCCGGATCAAAAATAGAATCAAAATCGCTTCTGATCAGAGCCCTCGCTTTTAGTGCCCTCTGATAATACCCTTTATCAAATTGGGCAGCACTTAAGTAGATACCCATCAACATCCTCAGTTTAGGTTCCACACCAAATGCAGCTCCTCTAGTCTTGCGATATAGTTCCCTTAAATCCGCAAAGGGTTGATCGGTTCGGTAACCGTACTTCACCCCATCATATCGGAGTAAATTTGACGATGCCTCCACACGTGAAATTACAAAATAGGTAGGGATACCATATTTTGTATGAGGAAGAGGGACATCAACCACTATATCCGCACCCATTTGAGCCAAAAAACCAGCTACGCTTAGTACGGCATCTTTAATGACATCATCAATCGGGTTTTCTTTTAGTTCACCAGTTTCAGAATCAAAATAAGTGACCCTGAAAAATTCCTCCGACAAACCAATTCTTAGCCCGCGAATATCTTTTTCCATCTCAGCTAAATAATCCGGCACCGGAACTACTGCAGCTGTATTATCACGGGGATCCTCCCCGGCGATCGCCTGCAGTGCCAGGGCAGCATCAGTCACATTTCTGGCAAGAGGTCCCGGGCAATCCAGGGATGAACCAAAAGCGATCAGTCCGTAGCGAGATACTCTGCCATAAGTTGGTTTCAATCCCACAGTTCCGCAAAATGCTGCCGGGTGCCGGATTGATCCTCCCGTATCTGTCCCTAAAGAAATCGCACCTTCTCCAGCTGCCACAGCCGCAGCGCTGCCCCCGGAAGATCCTCCAACGACTCTGGAAGTATCCCAGGGATTTCGGGGAACAGGTTTAAACGCAGAAGATTCACTGGAAGACCCGTAGGTAAATTCATCCAGGTTAGTTTTTCCTATCATCACAGCGCCAGCTCCAGTCATTCTCTCAACCACTGTAGCCGTGTAAGGAGCAACATAATTGGAGAGGATTTTTGATCCTGCAGTAGCGGGGATTCCCTTCACGGTAAAAATATCTTTTGCCGTATAAGGCACGCCAGCCAAAGGTCCGGGATTTTCTCCAGCTTTCAACATTTGGTCTACTTTTTCTGCTTGTCCGCGGGCGTGTTCCTCGGTCAGTAAGGTGAATGCATGAACAGTATTAAGGTCTTCTTCCGATTGAGCTTGAGCAGCATCAACTTGCCCGGTTCTGCCATCAACAGATCTGACTCGCTCCAGGGTTTGTTCTAAAATCTCTACAGCAGAGATCTGGCGTGTTTTGACTAAATCGGCAATTGTATATGCGGGAAGATCATAAATTTTCATGAGTTATTCCAGCTCCTCATGGGAAATATCCGGGACCACAATATAATCATCTTCAAGTTCCGGAGCTTGTTTCAGGATATCCTCCCGATTGGGATCCTGGCGGGAGATATCCTCCCGGGGAACAGGGCTGTTAATATCCGTATAGGGCAAACCATGTGCTGCAGTTCCGGTTTTTGCGTCGATGGGAATCGACTCCAGAACTTCAATTGAGACCATCTGATTGTTTAATTCCTTGCGCAGGTATTCACCTTCTCCTTCTTTAAGCTCAAGTGATGCGAGATCAACCAGGCGGTCGAATACGTCCGATAATATTTTGTCTTTCATGGAATTTTCCTTAATTTGCCGTGATCAAAAAACAGTATTACTATTTTATCATTGATTATTTCCAGCTCCATTTCTCACATATGAAATAAAATAAAAACAATTAATTACACCTTTATTAGTGATTTCTCCCAAAAAAATAGTGTCATTTGGAAACTGCGTCAATTTCAGCTAGATGGTAAAATATTTTCGCTGGAATTGGCGCTACCTGATTGATAGCCTTTGTGGTTTACCAAAAATTCAAGGGAAGATCCTATGTGTGGAATTTTCGGAATCGTAACCAAAGAAACTCAAAACCTGGGACCGATCTTGGTTGGAGCCGGTGAACGTTTATCCTACCGCGGATATGATACCGTGGGGGCTGCAACCATCCCTCAAGAAGGAAAAATTGACCTGCGAAAGGATGCCGGAAGAGTCCAGGAAGTCGCCGAAAAATATAAGTTTTTGGAAATGTCTGGGGACCGGGCAATCCTCCAGCTGCGATGGGCTACATTTGGCGCCCCCTCAAAGTTAAACTCCCAACCACATCTTGATTCAGACGGCGACCTGGTGGGTGCCCACAATGGTAATGTAGTTAATAATGTGGAACTCAGGGAGGAATTTACTGCAGAAGGCATGACAGTCCGATCAGAAAATGACGGGGAAAGCTGCGTCCACGCAGTTGAACGCTATTACGATCAAGGACATGAGATGGTTGAAGCCATCCGCATGGCAACCCACGACTTGGAAGGGGATTATTCATTTGTTATTGGCAAAGTGGGAGAGGATCGGCTTTATGCGATCAAAATGGGTTCCGGGCTGGTTGCCGGCATTGAAGAAGATCTCACCTGTATCGGATCTGATTTACCATCCATCCTGCCCATTACCAGGAATATCCTCCGACTATATGATGGCGAGATCATCACTTTCTGGTCAGGGGGTTATGAAATTACCAGCGTTGTGGACGGCAGCTCAATTGAGCGAGATCCAGAAATCGCCGAAGACAGTATGGAAGCTGCCCAAAAAGGCGGATACGATCATTTTATGCTCAAAGAAATCCATGAGCAGAGCCAGGTTGCAGGAGAACTACTTCACCTGCTCGATAATTCCAAAGACCTTAACTTGTTTCTTAATAAACTCAAAGATGCCCGAAATATTTACGTGATAGCTTGCGGTACAAGTTTTCATGCTGGTTTACTTGGTTCTGTATACTTTAATCAATTCGCCGGCAAAGCCGTTATTCCAGTACTTGCCCCCCAGTTCACCGCTCAATATGGATCCTCGGTTGGTCCTGAAGATGTGGGTATTTTTATCAGCCAAAGTGGAGAAACTAAGGATGTATTGAATGCCATTGAAGTTGCCGCGGAACAAAGTATGGGAATCCTCGGGTTGGTCAATGTGGTCGGTTCGACACTAACCCTGGTTAGTGAAGTTTATCTTCCCCTGACCTGCGGATATGAGATAAGTGTTCCCGCAACCAAAACCTACACCAATCAGGTACTAACACTGCTTTACTTGGCACTGAGTCTTGGCGGATACAAAACGAGCGTATTAGATGATATTCCATCTATGATGGATCGAACCCTGGATGAAGTATCCAAACAAATTGATCCGGTGGTTGATAAATTAATTGACTGGGACGATCTTTATATTCTCGGTTACGGACTCACCTACCCTGTCGCTCTGGAAGGCGCATTAAAATTGAAAGAAATAACCTACACACATTGTGAGGGTATACTTTCAACTGAGTTCAAGCATGGTCCTTTATCAGCTGTTAGTGAAGGTTATCCAGTGATTTTTACAGCTGGACCAGATGATATTCCATTGATCATCAGCGGTATCAACGAGGTAACTTGCAGGGGCGGCCACGTGATCGCAATAGGTTTTCAGGATTCCCGACTGGAAGGAAATGCCCAGGAAACAATCATTATCCCGATTATTGATGTTCCGGAAGAATATCGATCTGCGATCCTGGCATTACTCAGCGTAATCCCACTTCAATTATTATCATACCGTTGTAGTCTCAGCCGGGGTTATGATCCGGATTTTCCCCGCAACCTCAGCAAAACCTTAACGGTAGATTAAACCATCCTTAATGATTACGTGCCCCTCCTTTCTAACACGGAACGAATAATTCCGGATCAAGCTTACTATCTTGCAAGCTATTAGGAATATTTTTCCACTGAATAGGTTTTTCAAGACTTGTGATGCTATAATGAAAAAATACGTTTTTCCCCTACAAGCAATCTGGAATAGGAGGTTATTTAATGTCGACTAATGGACCGGGGTTCACCCTCAGCGATGAACATAAAATGATTCAAAAAGCCGCCCGGGATTTTGCCGAAAAGGAAATCAAACCAATCGCTGCGGAGTTTGACGAATCCGGTGATTTTCCAATAGAAACCATCAAGAAAATGGGTAAAATTGGTTTTATGGGCATTGAAGTCCCTGAAGAATACGGTGGCGCCGGGATGGATACGTTGGCATATGTCCTCGCCCTGGAGGAGATCTGTAAAGCCGATGCCTCACATGGGACAATTATGTCCGTAAATAATTCCTTATTTAATTACGGTTTATTACTCTATGGGTCAGAATATCAAAAAGAGACCTTTCTAAGACCAGTAGCAACTGGAGAAAAAATCGGCGCCTATTCACTTACTGAGCCGATGTCTGGATCAGATGCCAGCACCATGCGCAGCACAGCAGTTCGCGATGGGGATGATTACATCCTCAATGGAAGAAAGTCTTGGGTTTCTGGCGGACCTGTAGCAGATTTTGTTGTGGTTTTTATGATGACGGATCCGGAACAAGGACATCGCGGGATCAGCACATTCCTGATTGATGGGTCCCTGCCCGGTTTTATTCGCGATAAAAAGGAGCCCAAGATGGGAATCCGGGCTTCTGCAACCAGCGAATTGGTATTTGAAGATTATCGCTGCCCGGCCAAGAACAGACTGGGTGAGGAAGGGGAAGGGTTTAAAATCGGCATGGCCGTTCTGGACGCTGGTAGAATCGGGATCGCTTCCCAGGCCCTGGGCATTGCGGAAGCCGCATATGAAGCAAGCATTGCCTATGCCAAAGAACGTGAGTCTTTTGGAAAAAAGATCGGACAATATCAGGGGATTTCATTTAAACTGGCGGACATGAAAACCCGGATAGAAGCTTCCCGCCTGTTAATCTATCAATCCGCGTTTGCCAAAGAACGGCATAAAACCACCGGGGAGCGTTTCACGTTGGAGGCATCCATGGCCAAGTTATTTGCTTCCGAGACAGCAACTTTCTGTGCCAACGCTGCAGTGCAAATCCATGGCGGAATGGGTTATTCCAAGGAACTGCCAATAGAGAGATATTATCGGGATGCCAAGATCACGGAGATCTATGAAGGTACCAGCGAGATTCAGCGGATGGTGATTTCACGTCTCGAAACAGGTTTGCGTTAAGGGCTGAGCCATCCCACTTTAAGGTTTGAGGAAAGCAGGGAGGTTGTATGAATCCAACACGGTTTTTCATACTCGCCATCGCGATAGGTGTCGTAATTACTGCCTATATAATATGGAAATTACAGAAATTCCGGGAGACTGATACCTACCAAAAGAGCCAAAGGGGAATTATTAAGGTGCTCAAATGGGAAGAACGAATGGTATTAAAATTCCAAACGTCCCTTCTTGGTTTATTTTCCAATAAGAAGGACCCGGGGAGGCTCGACCGGATGCTCAAATACCCGAAAAGTATTGCCCTCAAAATCCAGAAAAAGATAGGGGAATTAATAGAGGCTTCTGGAATAAAGGATCGAAGTCTTTTGAGTTTAAATCCAGATAAACAATATCGCCTCTTTTTCACTGCCATTATTTTGATCGTCTTGGGGCAATACATCATGGGACGATCGGATCCGATTGATTCCTGGGAAACTGTGATCGAAACTATCAATGACTGGTTGCGAGTGGACGCAAAATATCTTGGCAGCGTAATGCTAGGTATGGCATGCACATTGATCGGCGGTATTTTATTCGCGGTTTCCACGTACAAATCGGACATCTTTAAAAAAGACCATTTTAACCCCTTCCCAGAGCCGGCTGATTCGATTCTCCAAAAATTTTATTTCTCTAAATGGGGGATGAGTCTTATAACCGGGTGTCTTTTATTTGCTTTATTGATCTATCGATCATCTAAACTCGAACTAGAGTTTTATGATTCAATACTTTGGATATTTAGTATCGGTTTTATCTCAAATGCAATTTATCAGTATAACAAGGCTGCAGGACTCTCGATTAAACCAACTCAGTATTTCAAGGACCTTGGGATAATAACTCTGCTCTTGATCCTGGGATTATTAATCGGAACCTACCAATTACAGGATATACCAAATAGTTTCCTGGGTGATGAAGGGAATTTTTTTGAAACAGCCAGGAGTATTGCGCAAGGGGAATACAAGCAGTCCATCATCGGTTTTGGAGTTTATTCGTACCCAATTCTCAGTTCATTCATCCAGGCAGGAATTATCAGGGTATTTGGTGCTGATTTATGGGGCTGGCGGTTCGCTTCAGTACTCCCGGCAATGTTAACCATAATACCCCTCTATTTGATTGGACGTGATCTGTTTAATCGATGGGTGGGTATTATTGCTTCATTAGCGTTTATCTCTTCCCCTTACCTCTTATCTTTTGCAAGACTTGGGTATAACAACTCGCAAACAATTTTCCTCGTTACACTATGTATTTGGTTCTTCTACCAAGGCTTGCAGAAGAAAAGCCTTTTATTTATCTATTTAGGAGGGATTACTGCAGGGTTTGGATTTCTAACCTACACCTCAGGCCGGTTAGGATTAGTAGTCCTTTTCACACTGTTTGTTTATACTTATTTATCCACAATACGATACAAGAAGGGGAAACGATTCTTACTGGCAGCGGTCCTGCTATTTATGCTGGGATGGGCAATAATCGCGACGCCTCATCTTGTATACGGGAATAATCAAGACCCGGAAACACTGCGTTATAAAATGGTTGAAGGACTTTTATTCCAGAAGGATTATGCAGCGGGTTTACTTGGGGAGGAGGCGATAACCGAGACAAGCGCCCTTTTATACCTGGATCGCTATCAAGTTTTCTACAATCCCGAGATGTATGGCAGGCTTCTACTCCGGGGGTTCGTTCGATCAATTCTAGGGTTCCAAATTGATGACTTTAGCTCAAATCATTACCTCTCATCTGCTTTAGCTGGACCGATAGCGGTGATCTTTTATATCTGTGGGGTTTATGCTATTCTGGCGCATTTTTGGCGAAAAAATTCGTTCCCAATCTTATTCTGGTTTGCAAGCGGACTGCTTTTCCTCAGCATAATAAGCACCTATCCTCCCCGCCCAGCTCACCTTGTAGTCGTGATCCCGGCTTTAGAACTGATGATTGGTATTGGAGTTTATATCTCAATTAACCAAATCACCGCATATCTTCGCTATAAGAATTGGGATTGGGCTCCTTTAAGATCAATATTAGTATTAATAATTTGTGCCGCGATCATGATAGCCGGGATTACCGAATACTATATAAACTCTCCTAAATTCTACCGGCCTGACCTTGAGCAAGTTATGAATTGGGCAGGTTTACATAACCCCCAGGAAACTAAGTTTATTTATATAAACGACGACCCAGAACGAGGTACTTGGCTCCCTTATTTTTATCACCTGGGATTGACTGCTCCTCAATTCGATACGGTTAATTCTAATGAGGTTCTCCGAGGAATAGTGCAATGGCCGGTGTCTCAGAATTATTCGATTTTTATCGAAGAACCTCAGGCTGAAACACTCATGCCAATAATCCTGAGGGAAATAGGACAAGCCAAATACAAAACATTTACAAATAGGGATGGGAATCCTATTGGAAGAGCGATCGTGAAAGGTTCAGTAACATTTTCCTCCTCGGTTCCATTTCTGACTGGTTTAGTAAGTTTGTTAAAATCCAAGGTGATGTGGTTAATCTTGCCCTTAGCTGGATTAGAATTGTATCTTTTATTCAAACTATTTCCAAAATTGGGCCTCTCGAATTTACTGACAGGATCTGTCAAGGTAAAAACCAGGTCAAGCGATGTTCCCCTTGTGTCTAGACCTCGAAAATCCTCTATCCAAAACTCAGTAACCAACCAGAAGACACAAACGGAAATACCACCAGAAGCATCCAATTCATTTGAGTTTGGTTTCTTTTTCAACCTTGCTTTACAAAAAGTTAATCATTATTTTCAAGCGAAGATTGTATTCAACCACCAGAAGAATGATAATCACCTTCCCCCTCAAGATGGGAAAAAATGATTTTCAAATAATACAGGTGTTTGTGGTTTGATCAATATTACTGGGAACTACGAGGAACCAGCGAAATTCAGCCGATTGTGTTTTCCTGTCTGGAAACAGGTTTGCGTTAAGGACTGATCCATCCCACTTCACCGGTTCAAGGAAAGCAGGGAGAGTGTAT
>RCNB010002975.1_pt1 | contig 10210 bp, 9 predicted proteins | sample 2041321 | NCBI WGS metagenome assembly RCNB01 (sample SAMN09708232, study PRJNA481090) | Marine sediment metagenome, whole genome shotgun sequencing project.
GCAGGACGAACGCGACGCGGCGGCGGAGGTGGCCACGGCGCCAAGAATCGTCGATTTGCCCACGCCACCCTTGCCGGTGAAGAACTGAACAGGCCTCGTGAGGGGGTCCCGAAGGGGAGAGTGCACGCGGAACACCTAGCAGGATCGAAACGTGATATCGAGGGACGTGACCGGTATGAGAAGCTGGGTCCAGGCGTCCAGGCCGCTTGCACACGTCAACATCGTAGTGCCCATGCTCTTGGGTCAGGTCGCAGCGTGGCATGTGACCAAGCGCTTCAGCATCGGCTGGCTGGCTGCGGCGCTCCTGTGGGGCGTCTTGGACCACTTGTTCATCATATTCGCCAACGACTTCGCAGACCGTGAAGGCGACAGCGGTCGGCGCACCGTCCTCTCCGGAGGGTCCGGCGTCATCCCCGAAGGAAAGCTCACCCCGCTGCAAGTAGCGCGCGCGGCCGGTGTTGCTGCGGTCATTCTGCTCGGCTACTCAGGGGCACTGGCGCTCGCCGATCGACCGTGGCTGCCGGTCTACGGAGTCGCCGCGGTGCTGCTGATGTGGCTCTATAGTTTCCCCCCCGTTCGACTCAGCTACCGCGGAGGCGGAGAGCTCGTTCAGGGAATCGGAGTGGGTGTAGCGCTGCCGTCTCTTGGCTACTACATGCAAACCCAAGCGGTACTTGCGCCAGGATGGGTCATCGCACCGGCGTTTCTGCTCGGCGTGTGTAGCAACATCCTGACCGCACTCCCCGACGTCGATGACGACACCTTGGCCGGCAAGAAAACATGGCCTGTTCGGCGCGGGACGTCGTCAGCGCGACGCTTCGCATCGGCGGGAATCGCATTCGCGGCGTTCGGCGTGTTCCTGTGGACGCCCTGGCTGTCGATGCCCGCCAGAGCCATCGTCGCCATCATTCCGTTGTGGCCTCTGCTCGCGGGCGCCAGAACCTCGGATCCGTTTCGCGCTGCCTGGTGGTCGAGCGTGGCGCTGAACCTATTGATTGCGCTCTGGATGATCGCGATGCTGTTACGCCTCTAACGGCCGATGCCAAGAGAACCGGCCGCGTCTTCCCGAAGTGCATCGAAGTCCCGGCTGGCATCGGTTACCGCATCGATTCGCCAGGCTTGAACCGGCACGTCCCCTCGTCGAGCCAGGAGCCGATAGAGCGCAAGCTCGTCCTCGGGTTCGCGAGCAAACGGAAACGGGTTCCGTATGTCTCCATCGGTGAGACGCGGATACCAATCGTCATCGCTCTCGATGAGCGTGATGATATCCCTACCTCGGCTCTCGGTCTGTTTGAGGAACGCCAGCCCGAACGGCTCGACCTGAGTTCGTGCATCAGGGTCGCGACGAACCCAACGCGCCCAATCAAAGCCGTAGATGAAATCGTGTACGTACCGAAACCGAATCGCCGACTGCTGGCCGTACAGCCTCATGAGGCCGACGGTTAGGCTGGTCACCTGTTCTAGATAGCCTGGGTAGTCCGGTGTCGTCGAAGCGCGTCGGTGTATCGATGCCAGGTAGAAATCGAAATCCCAGAAGAGGTTCTCAGGGAAGCTTTCTAGTTGGGCTTCCGCGACGGCCGCGGCTGCCGCCGCCAAGTGAGGAGACTGGCTGGAGTCCGCCAAGCTCGAGACGACCTCGGAGAGCGGGCTGGCGGACGATCGACCTGGATCGAGCGTCAATGGACCCGAAGGGCATTGGTTGATGCTCGCCTCAAGCTCCTCGAGAGGGAGAAGCATCTCATTTCGCGCACGTGCCGTCATGCCAGTCTTGCTCGTAGCCACAAGAGTACCACGGCCACCGTCGTACTATGCCAGATCGCCCGATGAAGGAAGTGTTTGTACGCCCCCTGTGATCGAAACGCGTTGGTCACCGCCGTGCTGCCAACTTTCCGCATTTCACGGAAGTTCCACAATACGATCGCCGACGCCGGCAGAACGGCCCACACAGGTACCCAATCGGGTTTCAAGAATGCCCCCAACAGCCAGATTCCGACGCCGAGTAGGACAGATGCCTCGGTCAGATTGCGGGCCACCTGGTTCCCGTAAACCGATGCGACGGTGCGCTTTCCTCCGGCTCGATCACTCTGTTCATCCGAAAGCCCGCTAGCAACAGCGCTGGCGAGGCAAAGCGCCATGAATCCTGCGAGCCAGGGCCAGACGCGTGGTTCGATCGCGCCTCCCTGCAGGTACGCGTTGTAGAGGGGGAGTGCTGCGCCCACGCCGAACATCTCCAGGATCTCTCCGCCGCCGCGGTAGTTGAGGCGGACCGGCGGTAAGGTGTAGGCGACGAACACCAACATGCATGCGAGGCCGGATTCGAACGCAAGCGGCCTCCCAAGCGAAACCTCCGCGCCGGTGGCAACGAGCAAAGTGGCGCCACCCAGCAAGACGCCTGCAACGCCAACCGCACGGGCGTCGAGGATCTGGTCTGGAATGGTCTTCGGAGAGCACCCATCCCGAAACATCTCACGCTTGATAGAATCGACTTCGCGGTCGCCCCAGTCGTTCAGCAACACGATGAATCCGAGCCCCAACACGGTGAAGCTGAGCCCCCATCCGAGCGCGGCGAAATCCAGTCGCCCCCTTGGGTTTGCGCCGAGGATCTGTCCAAAAAGCGCTGGGACCAAGAGCTTCGGCCAGCTGGCGGGCTTGAGCGCATAGAACCAACGTCCCAAACGCGACGCGGGGAGCGCGCCTTCCGCAGGCGAGCTTCTCATGAGCGCTCGACGTGACCCGAAGGCCTCGATCCTTCGGCGGGCTCGTTCTCGATATGCTTGGCGCGCGCTTCCCACTTGGCGCGGGCCATGGCGCGCATGTCTTTGACGGAGTCCATCTCGTCGACGATCTCCAGGCCGATGAGGGTTTCGAGAACATCCTCCATCGTGACGACGCCATCGATGCCGCCGTACTCGTCGACGACCACGGCAATGTGTTCTCGATTGTCGAGGAGCTTCTCGAACAGAGCCGGAAGTGGGACCGTATCGGGCACCATGAGCGCCTCCCGCGCGAAGGTGTCGACCGATACGTCGAGCTCGTCCCGCGCGGCGCGTAGCAACAATTGGTCTTTCAGAATGTATCCAGTCACTTGTTCCGGAGTTTCCTTCCAGATTGGAATTCGAGAGAAGATCATGGAGCCGCGCTCGGCGATCGCATCCCTCACGGTGGTGCTCCCTTTGAGCGAGAACATCACCGTACGCGGCGTCATGATGTCCTTCGTACGCAGCGAGCCGAACAGAAACAGGTTGCGAAGAATCCTCATCTCGGACGCGTCGAACACGCCTTGCTCCTCGCCGACGCGTGCCAACGCCGCAAATTCCTCCCGAGAAATCTTTTCAGTCACCCTCCGGCGGCGCGGAACGCTCGTGATGACCTCCGAAAGCCAGACCAGGGGGAGCATGAGCAGGATCAACGGCGGCAGCACGGCCGCCATGAAGCCCGTCAGTCGACGCCAATACATAGCTCCCAGCGTCTTGGGAATGATCTCAGACACGAAGAGGATCAGTAGGGTCAGAACCGCGGACGCGATCGCGAGCACCTCGGAGCCCCACAGCCGCTGGGCTTCAGCACCGGCACCAGTCGCTCCGACGGTATGGGCGATGGTATTGAGGCTCAATATCGCAGCGAGTGGCCGATCGATTTTTTGTTTGAGGGTGCGGACTCGAGCGCCGACTTTCGGCCGGTCCTGCTCCAGCTTCGCGAGGTAAGCGGGCGTGACACTGAGGAGCGCCGCCTCGAGAATCGAACACAGGAACGACACGCTGAGCGCTATTCCGACGAAGACGAAAAGCAAGGTCATTCGGGTGCCCGGGTCGGCGCGACCTCATTCTCGGCGGAGCGCTTGAAGGGCCCATGATGACTGAGGTCTCGAATCTGCTGCTGCACCGAAAAGGCTTCGCGCGGGAGAAAGTCCGCCACCGCCTGCGCAAGGACGGGATTGCAAATCCAATGCGCGCTGTGGATTGGGACGGGCATCAGACCGCGTCGTAGTTTGTGCGTGCCTTGAGCGCCGGCTTCAAAACGCCGCATCCGATGGTCGATGGCATGCTCGATTAGGCGATAGTAACAGAGCTCGAAATGGAGCATGTCGTGCCGTTGTGCCGCCCCCCAGTAGCGCCCGTAGAGATGTCCGCCTTTGGCGAAGTTGACCGACGCCGCGACGATGCGGCCCTCATCTCTGGCCGCGAAAACGAGGGGGGAGCGACCAAGGGTCGAGGGGGCGAGCTCGAAGAACTCTGGCGTCAAGTACGGGTACGAACCCTTTCGTCCGCATGTGGCTCGATAGAGACGTTCGAGCTCGCGCCAGTTGGCGGGGGTCAATTCATCCCCACGCAGCGCCTCGATGCACAGGCCTGTCTCTGAAGCAATCCGGCGTTCTTTGCGCAGCTTCTTCCTCATGGAGGACCGGAAATCTCCCACGAAATCCTCGAAGGTTTCGTACCCCGCGTTCTGCCAATGAAACTGAAACGAGAGCCGCGGCATCAAGCGACCGTCACGTTCGACCCACGCTTGCTCGTCGGGGGTGAGAAAGAGTAGATGAACTGAGGATGCTTTCGTCGAGTCCGCGAGTTCGAGGCAACCATCGATCAGTCTACGCACGATCTCGACGGGATCCTCTCCCGGAGCGAATAGAAATCTTCGACCCGTCACCGGCGTCACCGGCACCATGGCGACGAGCTTCGGGTAGTAATCAATCCCGAGCCGGGACGCTGCATCGGCCCAACCCCAATCGAAAATGTACTCGCCGTAGCTGTGTGTCTTCAGGTAGAGCGGCAACGCGCCAATCAGTCGGCCGTCGCGCCAAGCAGTGACGTGTAGTGGCTCCCAGCCCGAGCCGCGTCCCACTGACTCGCTGCGTTCGAGCAACGACAGGAATGAATGCTCCACGAACGGGTCGTCATCGCCGACCAGTTGGTCCCAGGCGTCTGCGTCCACCGAGCCCAACGACGACAGGATTCGTATGTCGATCGACTCGCCCAAGGGAGTGAGCGATTGTGCACGAGGACCGAGGCTAGAGCCAGCCGAGGTAGCGGGTCGGCCCACGTTTGCCGCGAACGCGGTTGATCAAGCCCTTGGCCACGGCGTAGCAGCGAAAGAAGCTCGCTATCTGTAGACGCTCGAAGCCCCTGAGCGGCGCATCGGCGCAGACCCACTTGGGGTCGTGGCGGCCCGCATCCATGAAGTCGACCCTCGCCCGTGCGATGACGGTGGCGGTGCTTCCAAGCGCTCGTCTCGGGCCGAGGACGACGGCATCGAGGGCGTCACCGTCGTCTGCCAATGTGCCCGGCACGTGGCCGTAGTTGAATGGGCAAGGGACGGGCGAGAAGAAGTCCAGTTGGCCGTTGTCATGACGCTTGAGGAAACTGCCGCGCGGAACGTCGATCACGACCGTCAGGTTTTCGTTCGTCATCAAGCGAGTTCGCACGCCGTCGCGACGAGCCCTTGTTCGACGAGGTAGCTGCCAGACATCACATCTCCAGGACGGAACTCGCCGACCTCCTGTTGAAAGATCGCTCGAAAGGAGCCGTCCTCTAGTTCTACCTCGACGGCGTGGAACCCGAGAAACTGTGTCGTCAGCGAATACTGGCATTTGTATACCGCTTCTTTGGCGCTGAAGATGATCTTGCCCGTAAGCCCTGGCTCAGGAAGCTCGTGCAGCCAGTCACGTTCCTTTGGTGTGCAAACCCGTCGCCATAGCGATTCTTTCAGCGGGGTGGCCGATTCGAGATCGATCCCGAGCGCCCGAACGTCGTCGGTGCGCGCCACTGCAGCCGCACACCAAGTGTCCGTGTGAGAAATCGTGCCGACGAATCCTCGCGGCCAAATCGGCGCTCGGTCTTCGCCGCGGAGAATCGGTGTGGTCGTCGCCACGCCCAGTCTGCCCAGCGCGATCCGGCTGCACACTCGGCCGGCGGTGAACTGCTCGACCCGCGTCTGTGCGGCGCCCTCGATCGCCTCCTCCTCAGCCTTCATGAGCCCGCCGCTAACCGAATGCGGATCGGCTTCCTCGGTCTCTACGTGGGGGCCGAGCAAGCGTTGGAAGATCGGCTGGTGCATCTACCTGCCGGCGGCGGAATTGGCGATACTGAGGATCGCCACGGAATTCGCAAGCGAGAGGATCGGAGAAAGCGCAGCGAGCACGTCTGATGCGCTGGCGTACCAAGCTTTGGTCACGTACACGATGTCGCCTGGAGCCAGCTCGACATCGGTCGCCTTGCCGGCCATCAGGGCTTTCAGATTGGTCGTATAAATCATTGGTTCGCGTAGAGACCCTCGGACGATTCGTATGTCTTTGCGGTCGCCACGCTCGCTGACGATCCCGCCAGCGCGGGCCAGAACCTCGGTCAAGCGAATGCCGGTCCGGTATCCCAACGGCTGCGGACGCCTCACTTCCCCCAACACCATGATCGCGTCATCGGTGATCGGCGGCACGAAGAGCTGATCGCCAGGCCGGACGCGAATATTGTGGTGAGGGTCGCCCCGCATGGCCAGCGGCAAGCTGACCGGGACCGTCTCACCGTCGCGGACGAGGCGGGCTAGCTCCAAATTGCCCAACGCCGATGGGATGCCTTCGGATCGAGCTACACGGACGCCGCCAGCCGAGGCATACAGGCCGGCCAAACGCATCCCTGGGCCGGCCTCGAACCGCCCGGGCGTCGTGACCGCCCCGATGACAGCGGCCTTGTGACCGTCAAGCGTGGTGATGACGAGATTGGCTCGTACGAAACGGTCGTACTGCCGGAGCCCCTTTTCCACCGCCTTCTCGGACATGGTGAGGGTCTTGCCTCCCACTTGGATGTCGCCGGCCAAAGGAACGTGAAGATGGCCCACCGCATCCACGATCAAGCCATCGAGGACCTGGGTTTTCGCCGAAACGGTTGTGAGCTGGACTACATCGCCAGGAAGCAACGTGAGCGGTGCCGGGGGATCGGATTCGAGACCGGGCAGGACGACGCGTTCCGGCGCCGCAAAGGCGGGGTCGTCCGTAGGAACGGTTGGCGCCTGGACGTGGTGGTTGCGCCGGCACCCCACTACGAGCGTGATCGCGACCAAGAATGCCGTGCAGCGGCGCATATTGATGGTTAGTGTGTTCAAGTGGCGACCGCAAGGTTGAAATGAGACTCGGCGCGGCTATGCCTATACTGTTCCTGAACGCCCGATGACGAGCAAGAAACCCACCGAATGGGGCGGCAGCGCAGACGCCGAATTCGCCCCCCTGATGCGTCTCATTGATTTGGCGCTGATATATGGGGCGCTGTGGGTGCCAACCTACGCTCGCGGAGACGACTGGGATCAGAAATTGTGGATTGCGGCCACGACTGCCGCGGTCGTCTTCATGCTGATAGGGCAATCGCTTAGGCTTTACCAAGGCCAACGCGGCGTACGCCTCAAACCGCTCCTCGTTCGAGTATGGGCCGGCTGGTTCGTCGGTGTCGTGCCGGTCCTCTTGTTTCTACTCTTCATCGCCAAGCAGTCGGAAGCATATTCCCGGGTCACCATCTCGTCGTGGTTCGTCCTGGCTCCTTTCTTCATCTGTGTGTGGCGCACGGCGACGACACTCGGTCTGCGCGAAATGAGAGCCCACGGGTACAACACCCGTGGCGCAGCCATCATCGGAATGACCGAACTCGGTGAACAGCTCGCTCTCCAGATCCAAGAGAACCCCTCGCTCGGTCTGGAGGTCTACGGCTTCTATGATGATCGTGCGGAAGACCGTTGCCATCCGATCGCGGACTCTCTCGGTTCGTATGCCGGTTCGCTGAAGGATGCGGTCGACGCGGCGAGAAGGGGCGAAATCGACCTGATCTACATCGCGTTCCCCTTGCGCGCGGAGCCGCGGATCAGGGAGCTCCTACGGGAGCTGTCGGACACGACGGCCTCTGTGTATCTCGCAGCCGACTTTTTCGCGTTCGATCTGCTGCGTGCGCGCTGGGGCGCGCTCGGGGGCGTCCCAACGGTCAGCCTGCACGAGACCCCTTTCTACGGGGTCGATGGATGGCTCAAGCGTTTCGAGGACATCACGCTTGGTGCCATGATCCTGATGATCACCGCGATCCCAATGCTGATCATCGGGATCTGCGTCAAACTAACCTCAGCGGGGCCGGCATTGTTTCGGCAGCGTCGCTACGGCTTGAACGGAGAGGTGATTCACGTGCTGAAGTTTCGGTCAATGAGCGTCACCGAAGACGAGGGCGAGATCAAACAGGCCACTGAAAACGACCCGCGCGTCACTCGGCTCGGCGCTTTTTTGCGACGGACCAACTTGGACGAACTCCCACAATTCTTCAACGTGCTTGAGGGCACGATGAGCATCGTGGGGCCGCGCCCCCACGCGGTCGCGCACAACGAGCTCTACCGCAAGAAGATCCAGGGCTACATGTTGCGGCACAAGGTCAAACCCGGCATCAGCGGCTGGGCGCAGGTCAACGGCTGGCGCGGCGAGACCGACACGCTCGAAAAGATGGAAAAGCGTGTCGAACACGATTTGGACTATATTAGGAACTGGAGTCTGCTGTGGGATTTGCAGATCATCTTCATGACGGTGTTTGGTTCCGGCAGTCGCCGGAACGCGTACTAACCGAAAGAGCGCGCCGACTATGAACCCAACAGGCGAAGGTTGGTCAGATGCCCCTGGCGCAACGGAAAGCGCCCGTCGCCCCGGGCTCCCGGTCGACCTGCACCGTGTTCGGCGCGCACTGTGGGCGGGCAGGCGGTGGTTGATCGGCACGGCGATTGGCGGGGTCGTCGTCGGTTTAATCTACGCGAAACTGCTGATGGGCGATTCCTACGAGACGACAGTGACGTTGAGACATGAGGGCGATGCAACCGTCGAGACGGATCCACGCCGGGCGACGGGGATTGCGCTTGCTCCGGCCGCGGACGCTCTGATGAACCAATCGGTCCTACGCCAGATTCGCGAGGAACTCGGATTCGAAAGTAGCCTGACGAGCCTCGCTGATTGGATCGCGTACGAGAGCGATTACCGCACTGGGACGATGTCGTTTACGGTTTCCGGCGAGACCGGAGAAGAAGCCGCCGAGTACGCTAGGGTCGTCACGGACGTCTTCATGGACTACCATAAGGAGCGGCAGTCTCGCCGAATCGAGGCCAAGATTGCGCGCACGGACAAGCGAATCGGCGCGGCCGAAGGCGAGGCAGAAGATGCGCGCGCGCGGTACAACCAGTTCCGTGAGACGCATGGAATCGCCGATCTTTCGACGGAGCAGCAATCGATGGTCCAGTCGGCCGCCGGGCTCCGTGCAGACGGCGAGCTGATGGTGTCCGAGATCCGCGCGCTCGAGGCTCAAGTTGCGAGCTTTCGGGCGCAGCTCGCCAGCACCCCCAAGACAAACCGTCTATCAGACGGGACCTCCCCAGAGCGAGCCACATACAACGAACTGCGACAGCAGCTGGCGAGCGCGCGCGCCACGCTATCTCCAGCGCACCCACAGGTCCAGGCACTCGAGCAGCAGGTGGCGCAGTTAAGAGCTCAACTTCGCGCCGGTGGCGGAGGCGCTAGCTTGGGCGCTGGCCTCGTTGGGGTGAACAGCACGTACCAAGTGCTGATGGGACAACTCCGCGAAGCTGAGTCCAACTTGGCGGCCCTTAGAGTGCGTCGAAAAGGGCTCACTGAGATGGCGGGGAGGGCCCAGGGCCGTGTCGAAGCATTCTCCGACATCGAAGGGGAAGCGACGGCACTGCTGGCCGAAGTGAAGCTGAATGAGGCCCTAGTCGGCAAACTACGGGCGACCGACGCTGCGCTCGAAGACGCGCTGCGCGACCCCCCGAGCGGCTTCGTGGTGTTGGACCCAGGATCGGTGCCTGAGTTTCCGGTGGAGAACAAGATGAAGATGGTCTTCTTTATGGCCATCCCGACCCTGGCTGTGCTGCTGGCGTTGATTATCGTACTCCGACGTGAATTTCGGGGGCTGTGGGTGCTCACGCCTGCGGAGACCGCGTTCTGGGGCAACGGGCCAGTGCTCGCGACCTCCGGGTGGCCGAACGATCCTCTTGGCCTCGCCGAACTCGTCGCTGGGCTGGACGACGTCGTGCCGCATGCGAAGGGAAGCCTGCTGCTTGTCGGTGGGTCCCCCAACGAATCACGCGTCGCCAGCGAGCTTGCAGACAGACTGCACGACGACTGGTTCGTGACCAGCGCGCGCGCCGCCGGTCCTGCCCCTACCAGCGCTCGACCGCAAGAGCCGGGCCCGCT
>RCNB010002976.1_pt1 | contig 10206 bp, 4 predicted proteins | sample 2041321 | NCBI WGS metagenome assembly RCNB01 (sample SAMN09708232, study PRJNA481090) | Marine sediment metagenome, whole genome shotgun sequencing project.
TCAAGACCAAAATCATTCTTTTCTATTGGGTTTAGTCCTCTAATATTTCTAAAAGTTAAAATGGCATCTTCCTGAGCTCCTTCTAGCATATCTTTTTTATCGACTTTTACACTTAAGTCGTAATTTATATTCGCATTTGTATAAATTGATCGTGCCTTCTGTATCGGCATAATCACTCTTAAATCTTGGTTATTTCCAAAGGTTGCTCCCTTCTCTTTAAGCACACCAATAACTTTAAATTTAGAACCTCTTACACTTATGGTCTTATCGATAGGATTTTCATCAGGGAATAAGGCCTTTTGCAAATCACTGCCAATAACGCAAACAGCATTACTATTTTTAATGTCAAAGACGTTTAAAACACGGCCATTATCTACTTCTAAACCCGAGTTTTCTATAAAATACTCATTAGAGCCAATCACGGCAACCTCAGGATCTGTCTTTTTGTTTTCGTATTTAACTTCAGCAAATGCAGTGCCGTAAAATGACACTCCAACTCTAGTAAATGGGAAATCATACGTGTCTTCAAAATCTTTAATATTTCTATAACTAAGTACGGGGTTAATCTTTTGACGTTCTCTACTGCTTCCACGTTGCGCTGTAAACTCATAGCGCTGTATGTTGAATGTATTCGAACCCATGGAAGAAAAATTACTAGAAATCGTATTTTCTAAGGCTGAAACACCACTGAGGATACCAACCAATGCCATGATACCTATAGCGATGATTAAAACGGTTAGTATGGTTCTTAAGAGTTGACTTTTTATAGAATCAAAAGCAATTCTAATATTCTCTTTAGCTAATGAAAACATAATTTATTTTAGAGTTAGTTGGTGCGTTTAAATGTATAAGACTACTTAAACACAATAAAGTTACTATAAATTTCAGATTACTTGGTATTGCCTCTAAAATTTATAATATTTTTGTGATTAATTGAATAGACATCGTGTCAAAAATTAGTTCTACTATCACACTGAGCTTGTCGAAGTGTTAATGACCTAAAAATTTGAGCGAATCGATTTAATTTAAAAAAAATAAGTTTCATTTAAAGAGATTCCCACTTTCGTGGGAAATATTATGGCACAAAAACCAGGTATTCCTAAAGGCACAAGAGATTTTAATGCAGAAACCGTTGCAAAACGTTCTTATATCATGGAAACGATAAAAGAGCAGTTTAAGGTCTTTGGATTTCAACCTATTGAAACACCAAGTTTTGAAAACTCAGAAACTTTGATGGGGAAGTATGGTGATGAAGGGGATCGTTTGATTTTTAAGATTTTGAATTCAGGGGAGTACTTGAAGAAAATTTCTGATGATGATTATACGTCTAGATCAGAAAACCTAATGACGCCTAAAATTTCAGAAAAAGCATTGCGCTATGACCTTACAGTGCCTTTTGCGCGCTATGTTGTACAACACCAAAACGAGATAGAGTTTCCTTTTAAACGGTATCAAATACAACCTGTTTGGCGGGCAGACCGTCCACAAAAAGGTCGATTTAGAGAGTTTTATCAGTGCGATGCAGATGTGGTAGGTTCTAAATCTTTATTTCAAGAAGTAGAATTTGTACAGTTATATGATGCTGTGTTTTCAGCTTTAAAATTAGAAGGAGTTACCATTAAAATAAACAATCGTAAAATTTTATCTGGAATTGCAGAAGTGATTGGTGCACAAGATAAATTGATTGATTTTACGGTGGCTTTAGATAAACTCGACAAAATAGGAGAGGAGAAGGTGAAAGAAGAAATGCGTCATAAAGGCATTTCTGAGGATGGTATTACTAAGCTTCAACCTTTATTTACTTTAAAAGGAGATTTTGGCAATCAGGTAGAAAGTTTAAAATCGATTTTAAGTACCTCTGAGATCGGACTCAAAGGAATTGAAGAATTAGAATTTATCAATACTGCAATTTCAAGCCTAGAATTAAAAACAGCAAAACTGCAACTCGATGTCACGTTGGCGCGTGGTCTTAACTATTATACAGGTGCAATTTTCGAGGTTTCAGCGCCAGAAGGTGTGCAAATGGGGTCTATTGGAGGTGGAGGTCGCTACGATGATCTTACGGGTATCTTTGGATTAAAAGACATGAGTGGAGTTGGAATTAGTTTTGGATTAGATCGCATCTACTTAGTAGTAGAAGAATTAGGTTTGTTTCCAGATACTATTGCAGCGTCAACAAAAGTGTTGTTTATCAATTTTGGTGAGAACGAAGCGATGGCATGTTTAAAAGCGGTGACTAAACTGAGGCAATCAGGAATAAAAGCGGAACTCTATCCAGATACTGCTAAAATGAAAAAGCAGATGAATTATGCCAATAGACGCCAAATCCCTTTTGTGGTTTTAGTTGGTGAGGAAGAATTGAAAGCCGAAAGCTTCACTTTAAAAAATATGGAAACTGGTGAGCAGCAGAAACTCAATTTCAATGCGCTTTTAGATAAACTACAATAAAAAAGGTAGCCGTTAAAAACAAAAAAGTCCTGATAAAATCAGGACTTTTTCTGGTTAAGATTTAAGATTTGGGGCAAAAAATTAATATACTAAAACTTTTTTAGTGACTACTGAACCGCTTCCAGTAAGTAACTTAATAATAAAAGTTCCAGTGCTTAAATTCTTAACGTCATATTCAGAGTAACCGCTCTCTGAAATATTTTTAATAGTATAAATAGATTGTCCTAATATATTGAAGACTTCAATCGATTTTATGTCTAAAAGCTTAGGGTTTATTAATACGATTTTTTCAATGGTATTAGAGTAGCGGATGTCAATGTTATTCAGTGTTTCATCAGCAACTCCGAGCGATGCGTTAGTGGCTTCAAATGTAATTTCAAAACGATCGTGGTATTGCCCTGGATTTAAGAATACCTCGTAATCACTTTGTCTTAAATCGTGATATAGATTCAATACCCTATCATGCACATAAATATTTAGGTTATCTGGTACATTCTCTAAGGCATCTATAGTGATCGTATTTAGGCCGTCTGAATTCGTTCTAATACCCAAAGGATATAGCGTCGTGGACTCAGCTTCGTTACTCGCCTGAATAATATAGGGATCTCCATTTATCATCCAGTACATATCATCCATTTGACTTTCATTCTTCTTAGCATCATAAGCCCAATCTACATCAGGTGACGTATTTTCATCGATCGTTAATAATAATTGTCTGTGTATAGTATTAATCGATTTAAAGCCGATTCTAAATTTCATTCGACGGTCTGCTGCTTCAGAATCATAATTGGTTTGAGATGCTGATGTATCGCCATTTCTAAGGAATACAGAAGCTGAACTTCCTTCCTTTTGGAAAACACGCTGTCCGTTGTTAAATTTAATAGTACCTGTACTTTTTCCTACAACAAAGAAACCTTGTCCAACCGCAATATACCGTCCTGGTAATTTTGTTGGTGTGCCTCCTGTGGCAAGGTCAGGGTTATTTGTTCCGTATGAAGCAGCAGCTACCGAACCAGAGAAGTTGTAAGTCGCATAACCCCCTTGATAATCTTCTAAATAGTGCGTACCTCCTCCCCAATGTTTCCAGAAATAGAGCGTCCCACTAATTGTTGGTGGTCGTTTTAAACCAGTAGCGTCATCTACTTCTGGACCATTATCAATTATAAATTGATTTGCATCAATAGTTGAGGCGTATGGGTTACCAACGAGAAAGTCATTTCCAGCTTGAATAGTGAGGTTAATATCTCCATTGTTTGGTTTTCCTAGATAGACATAATTTTGATCCGTTAATATGGATCCTGTTCCTGGGCCTTTCATCGTAAACCCTTCACCAGCATTAATACTACCAGTGCGTCTGACATGTTGCCAAGCCGAATAGGTATTGTTTGGGCGGTTGGCGTACTTCCAGATCCAATAGTCCGCAATACCAATAGGACTTGTTGCAGCACCATTATAACCAGAGGTTATGAAGTTGATAGGATGAGTTCCATCGTACATAATATCTTGAACAGCATAGCGATACTCGTTTTTGGCCATATCTGTTTTACCTACAGGTGCAGACCAATATTTATAGGTATATGTATCTGCTGTGCCCTGTTGATCGCGTTCTAATGTACCGCTAGGGGCAACATCTAAATCACTATCTAGGTCTTGAATCAATTGTGATTCACCTTCTAAATCTATTTTCCCGGTCAAACTCATATAATGAGAAACGGTTAAACCATTGCCTTCATTCGCAGTCGTGTTTCCTTTTAATGTTAATTCATTGGCATCAATATAAAGGCCTAATAGTGTTCTATGGTCTTCTTTCTTATTAGGTATACTGGAATTATCCATCGTGACCTGATGCGACGTTCTTACGATATTCCAATCTACTGTGATATTAGAATCTACTAGAGATGCTGAACCAGGAATGTATTGCTTATTTCCGTTGGTCCAAGTTGTTTTTGTATCCCAATCACCATTTTGAGTCGATAGATATGGCAATGGCGCCGTTTGTCTATCCACTGTATTTATATTTATTAAAGCTCCGTGAATACCATTTCCAGAGGCATCATCTGTATTTGTGAATGTATAAGTAGACATTGGGTAATAACCTGCTAATGCAGACCAAGGGATAACATCAATATCATTTTTAGTCAGAGAAGTAGGGAGTATCTCACCCATTACTTGTCCGGAATTGTTAGCAATTTCTTGATTCATAATAAAACGCAGTTGCGATTGCGGCAATGCAACATTCCATACGCGTACTTCGTCTATGTGTCCTCTAAAGTGTTGTGATGTTGCGTTTTTTCCAGCTGCGGCAATATAGAATGACGCATTCGTTGTTACTGGTGACGACTTACTATCAGAATTATCAAAGACACCATCGATGAATATGGAAATTATAGACCCCGTGTACACCGCTGCGATATGATGCCATTCCTCATCAGGAAGCCTAGTATTAGAAATGAGACTTTGATCAGAACCATTTTTCCAAATGATTTCAATTCTATTATCGTCTAAAATTCTTAAATCATAACCTTGCGTAAATGCAGCATCTCTTTTAGAGACTATAGACGCTATACCAGAATGGGTAGCATCTCTTTTTACCCAAGCAGAAACAGTGAAATGAGAAGGATTTAGATTTAACCTATTGTCCATGTCAATATAATCATCGGTTCCATCAAAATATATGGAACGCTTCTGTTCTACTTCTGATGCATAACCGAATGTAATATATTGAGTGCCATCAAAATCGAATGCTACTTCTAAATTTCCATTGCCATCAGAGCGCATTATTTTAGAATCTGCTGTGCTATCAAATACGTCGGTATTAGAAATGAACATATAGTAGTGGCCAAGTGCTGTCATATGGCTTAAGGCAGCTTCATTTAGAAGGACTTTAACTTTAGGGATGTTTCCACCAGTCTCCACGACTTTCCAAACACGTTGCAGCGCTGTAAATCTAACATTTGTAGTTAATGCAGGTGTTATACCAGCACTCAGATTTACGGTAACCGATGGAGCTATCGCGTTTAAATCTGCTCCGTTATGGCCCCACATTAAGGCCTCTTTGTCGTTTAGTAGGGTCGGATAATGCGATGTATTTAAACGGTTCGTATCATAAATAGGGGTGAGACTCATAGAGAGCTCAGTACTAATTTTACCAGTATCATTTGTAATCGTATGACTGCTTTGTGGTTGATTTTTATTTATATCTGAAAGGCTATCGCTAATGAAACTAGTAACATCATGATTATAACCTTTATGTACAGCCTGATCCCATAATATAGAACTATCATTATGTATAGCATCCTGAGTGTTAACGTCGTTATCGGTAATGCTATGCTGAGAATAGGACATGCTAGTCACTAGAATAGCACAGAAAAATAGTGCATACCTAATTGCGGTTAGGATAAAGAATTTCATAAGCGGTTAATTTTAGCTTGGGACTAAATTACCCGACAAACATAATAAAATAATCTACAAACTGCAAATAAACACGATGAAATACATTTTTATGGAAGAATAATCTGGGAAATATCAAAAAAATACGGCTCAGTATAGGATTAAATAAGGGGGTTTAATGGGTTATAATTTATGCCAGATCCCATCAGCATCAAGATAGAAGCTTCCAACAGGGTTAAAGTTGCATTCCTCTGGTGCTATGATGGATAAAAATGTAGAATTATTGGCTCTAATATATAAATGATAGGTGTCGCCAACCACGGGTTCAAAGCTAAACGCTGCGGCATAAACGAGATTATTATACTCGTACTGTTCCATCATTTGGTCATAAGCTTCTTTTAGCTCATTGTATTTAGTTTGGATATGTTTATTCACCTTATTAATATTTCTATTTTTCCAGGCTAACGAATCCGTTGTTGTTATTACAGGTGCGGAAACATCTGTCGCATAGGGTTTTAGAGCGGCGTCATAACGTTTTGTTTCTGTATTATATACAACCTGATCTGGTTTCTTTTCAGTTTTCATAGGCTTTGAGAGTGAATAGCTTTAATCTTTGTTTCTATAAATATCAAAATTAATTGATGAATTGAATTATTAATAATAATTGCAAAGTTAATTTTATTTTGTTTAAGTTTTTGTTAAAAAAAATAAACAAAATGTATTTTACAATATCTTTGACATTAATTAACTTATAACAATAAACCAATTCGATTATGAAAGTATTAAAAATTATGGTTGTATTTGTGCTAGCTTTAGTCTCATTTACATCTTGTAACGAAACAAAAAAAGAGACTAGCGAAAACCTAACAGAAGTAGCTGTTGAAGTTGTAGAAGAAGTTGTAGAAACTCCAAATATTGTTGGTGTTGCTGTAGGAAACGAAGCATTTTCAACATTAGTAGTAGCAGTAAAGGCTGCTGGATTAGTAGAAACTTTAAGTGGTGATGGACCATTTACAGTATTTGCTCCAACGAATGATGCCTTTGCTAAATTACCAGAAGGAACAGTGGAAACATTATTAACGGTAGAAGGTAAAGATCAATTAACAAGTATTTTAACCTATCACGTGGTATCAGGTAAGTTTGAAGCTGCTGCAGTGATTGAAGCAATCAACAGTAACGCTGGTAAATTTACGGTAGATACGGTTCAAGGTGGAAAAATTGATTTAAGTCTTGTAGATGGTAACGTCGTCTTAACAGACGTTAATGGAAACACAGCAGTTGTAGTTATTGCTGATGTTGCAGCGTCAAATGGTGTTATTCATGCCATTGATTCTGTAGTCATACCTAAATAATCCAAAATTTATTAATAGTAAAAAAGCCATTGCAATCTAGCAATGGCTTTTTTTATGGTTCAAGGTGGTGTTCCTAGACTCAATTTTTTACTCCGGGTAATCCTAAGGGCTTTTTAGTTTGCCAATGGAAGGTTTCCGCTTTCTTTTCAACAGGTGCCACTTCATCCAAGGTATTAGAATCATAAACAACACCATTTTTTACCACATGAGTCAAGGTATTTGTATGTCTTAAGTTCTCAAGCGGATTGTCATTCATCACTAAAATATCAGCGATCTTTCCAACTTCGAGAGATCCTAAGTCCGTATCCAAACCAAGGGCTTCAGAACCTTTTATTGTTGCTATGCGCAAAGCATCATGATTGCTCATGCCGCCACTCGCAACAGACCATAATTCCCAATGAAACCCTAAACCTTGTAATTGTCCATGGCTCCCAATACCACCAATACCATCAGCTTCGATGAGGTCTTTCATAAACTCAGCATGCTTTTTAAACACATGCTCTTCATCCATAAACCAGCCCGGTCTGCGTCTCGATTTTTGTGCTAATTCTGCATAAGGAGTAAAGTATTGTAACTTCTTATCACTATATGGGTTTTCTCTAGAATAGTAATAATTCTCAGCCCAAGGGCCTCCATAACTCACCAAAAGGGTAGGGGTGATCGCCATTTGAGATTTCGCTGCGGTTGTAATTACATCTTCATAAATAGGATAAATAGGAAACGAATGCTCATGGCCAGGATACCCATCCATCATATTCACCATATTCTGTTTAAAATCTAATCCACCTTCAGTAGTAGGCATTAGTTTTAATTCTTTAGCAGCCATAATAACCCATTGGCGTTGCTGACGATTACCAACCAAGTAGCTCTTTATACTCTTGGTATTATAGTATTCGCTGTATTGTTTCAATACCTCTTTGGCATGTTCTAAGCTGGTAATATTGTAAGCCCAAAACCCAACTCCAGGGCCTGTGCTATAAACTCTTGGACCATGGATCATACCCGCCTCAACCATATCTGAATAGGTCAAAACATCGGTTGTTGCTGTTTGTGGATCTCTTGTCGTGGTCACTCCATAGGCCAGATTTGCAGAATAAACCCAAACCTGATTTTTATGAACTCCCCAATTTGGCCACATATGTGCATGGGTATCTACAAAACCTGGGGTCAAAGTTTTGCCAGTAACATCAATAATTTTAGCATCGTCAGGGACGGTGAAACTGCCTGAAGCTCCAATGGCTTTAATGCGATTGTTTTCTATTAAGATATCCCCATTTTCTATCACCTCTTTACCGTTCATGGTAATAATACGACCTCCTTTTAGTAAGGTCTTTCCTATAGGAATGGCACGTTGGTATTTTACCTTTACTTTATATTCATCGGCTTTAAACTTTGGCGCATCCTTTTTCTTGTCTTTTTTATCTTCTGTCTTCGTAGAATCTGTTTTCTTTTCGGCAGCCTTTAGTTCATTTTTCTTAGCTAAAGCCAAACTATCAGCAAAGGCTTTTCCTTTTGCCAAGTCGTAGGCAAAGTGGCTTGCACCAAGCGACCAATGCACCTTTTTACTATCGTGAGACCATGCTGCAAATTCACCTCCCATTACGGTGAGCTTAGCTGCAGGAAAAGCGGCGCTTTCTGGTTTTGCCAATGAAATAGATGGTGTTTCTCCAATCATAGGAATGATTACGGAATAAATATCATTATTAATCTGAGCCAAAGCATGCGTGCCGTCTGGTGAAATCCTAATTTCACTTGGTCGTGAGCCTTTATTGACTTCGCGCCAACCTTCTTCATGAGTTGGCATCGCAGCTGCTTGATCATGGTCTTTTCCGAAAACGTCTGAAGATCCATAGGTTTTAATACCTGTTAATTTGAGATGTTCTTTTTCATCACTACCATCCCAACGTATAGAAATTAAACCTTTGGTACCATGATTTAAATACACACGGTTATTCACTTTAGTAAAGTGCGGTAATACTCTCCCTTTAGTTTTATCGATTACAGTTATGTTTCCGCCTTCAGAAGGAATCCAAGCGATTTCAGCATATACACGTCCATTAAATGGATCAATGGCATCATCATAAGTTTGTGCTGATCCTTTAGTGAATGCAATGCGGTTGCTTTTGTAAGACCAAGAAGGGTAGCTATAGATACCGCGTTCTTTGGTGAGTTGTGTTGGGTTTCCTTTACCTGTTACATTGACCTTATACAAATGCCCTCCATCGGGTTTCCAAGTCGTAAATACAATTTGCTTACCATCTGGCGACCAGTCTGGCATCGATTCTGTAAAATTATGATTGGTTAGACGCTTTGGTGTGCCGTTTGCCAAGTCCATTACATAAAGTCTGTTTAATGCTGTAAATGCAATTTGCTTTCCATCTGGTGAAGGTTTTGCATCTCTGATCTGCGTTACAAAAGCTTCAGGTGAATCATCGATAGGATATTTGAACGACACCATTGGTCCCATATCTAAATCCAAATCCACAGAAAATGGAATCTCAGTGGCCTTACTATCTGTAATATTAATGTTGTATAATCTTCCACCATAAGAAGCTACTAGGTTTTTACTGTCTGGAGTAAAAGCCATGGCTGGTAATACGCCTAAAGGCGCAATAGATTCTTGGTCGTCGCGCTGCACTGGGTAAGCTAGCCAGCGTTCTTTACCTGTTTTAAGATTTCTTAAGACTAAACCAGTATGTTCTTCAAAACGACTGCCATAGACCATCCATTGCCCATCTTTAGATAAGGTTGGAGTAAAGGCAGAGCCATAACGAGAGGTAACCATTTCGGTAGTAGCATCCTCACGATCAAAACTCATGATCTGGTACTGTGGTAACTGTGCATTATAATTCCATGCTCCTCGACGTGCCGAAAAATAAATATGTTTTCCGTCTGCGCTAAAGGCAGGATCAATGTATTTATTAGCTTTTTGTTTTTTTAATAAATCAGCACCAGAACCTCCATCTTTATGAACGATAAAAGGCTTTATATTTCGTCTGCCACGTGTGCCAACGAT
>RCNB010008098.1_pt1 | contig 10206 bp, 9 predicted proteins | sample 2041321 | NCBI WGS metagenome assembly RCNB01 (sample SAMN09708232, study PRJNA481090) | Marine sediment metagenome, whole genome shotgun sequencing project.
GAAAGATTGCTCCAGGACCATGGCGAGAAAAACGGTGTACTGTGTATCGGTCCCGCGGGAGAATATCAATTGGCATCCGCATCTATTCAAACCTCCGATGTGGATGGGCGCCCCTGCCGCGCTGCCGGCCGAGGAGGCCTTGGTGCGGTCATGGGCGCAAAAGGGATCAAAGCCATTGTTATCAGTCGGCAGGGCAAAAACCCGGACGCTATCGCTGATCCGGAATCCTTTAAAGAATCCGCCAAGGTTTTTGCCAAAGCCGTAAAGGATCATCCTTTTTCAGGGCAAATGCTTGGTGCGCTTGGCACGGCAGGACTTGTGTCGGCCGTAAACTCCATCGGAGCATTTCCAAGCTATAATGCCACCAAAGGTGTTTTCGAGGGCTGGAAGAAAATCAGCGGTGAGGCCCTGGCTGAAACCATTCAGAAACGCGGCGGTCAAACCACCCATATGGGGTGCTCCCAGTGCATCATTCGTTGTTCAAATGTATTTGTGGACGAAGGTGGCAAGTATGTTACAGCTTCTCTGGAATATGAAACCATCTGGTCCATGGGAGGCATGCCCGGTATTGATGATTTGGATGTGATTGCCAGGCTTGATTTTTTATCCGATGATATCGGGCTGGATACCATAAATACCGGCGTTGCCATTGGCGTTGCCATGGATGCCGGCTATAAAGAATTTGGTGACGGACAGGCGGCCATCGAGCTGATGGAGGAAATTGCCAAGGGAACGGAGATCGGAAAAGTTCTTGGAAACGGTCCGGCAGCTGTTGGCAAACATTTCAATCATCATCGTGTGCCGGTGGTCAAGGGCCAGAGCATCGCCGCCTACGACCCCAGAGGTATGCAGGGCAACGGCGTTACCTATGCAACCTCGCCCATGGGCGCAGACCATACCGCCGGTAACCTGGTTGGTGCGTATCTGGGCGGTGTGCTCAATCCCCTGGAAGCAGAAGGTCAGGTAAAGGCGTCTCGCAAGGCCCAAATTGCCATGGCTTCTTTGGACTGCACCGGACTGTGCATGCTGGCCGGGGCTGCGCTGGCGGCTCCGGATGTCAGTGAAGCCCTGCTCAAAATGATCAATGCCAAGCTCGGCACGCAGCTGGGCGCAGATGACATCCCGGCCCTCGGGATCCGGGTATTGAAAGCGGAACTGGAATTCAATCGCAACGCCGGATTTACCAGTAAGGATGATCGACTGGCCAAGTTTTTCTATGAAGAACCGCTGCCGCCTCACAATAAAGTATTTGTGGTCACCGATGAAGACCTGGACAGCACCTTTGATTTTTAATAGGCAATGACCGATGAAGATTAGGGTCAAATTATTCGGAACGCTGCCGCAACGATATCCCGGCTACGATGCATCGCAAGGACTTGAAGTAGAGATTCCAGACGGTGCTAAAGTCAAGGAACTTTTAGCCCGTCTGAAAATCTTTGCTTCGGATGGCGGCCTGGTTGTGATCGACAACCTGGTGGTCCAGCACGATGATGCATTAAAAGAAGGTGTCTCGGTGCGTATTTTTCAAAGCGCGTTTGGCGGTTAAGTTAGGGTTGGGGACATTATCCTTACCACGGCCAGACTTTTTCAAGAAATTCGAGGCTGGGCCACAGAGCTCCATCTTCGTGGGGTTCAAGAGTAATAACAGGAGGGGCTTTTTTAATTGCTTTTAATGCTTTGAAAAATGCCTCAAAGTTTATCTTACCTTTGCCCATGGCCAGATGGTCATCAAATTTCCCGTTGTTGTCATGAAGGTGAAGCTGGCCAAGATACTGCCCAAGTGAGTCGAGCCATGCCTTGAGGGAAGTCCGGCTGAAAGCCGACTGATGGCCTGTGTCCAGGCAAAACCCGACATTTTGCTTTTCAAGATTTTCAAAGAGTATCAGAATATCTTCAGGTGAGTGCTCATAAACATTTTCCAGCATCAACTGTCCACCCTCGTCTGCTATAAGCGAACCAAGCCGGGACCATGTTTTAAGACTTTTTTCAACCCACTCTTCTTTGAAATAACCATACCTCTTCCAGTCATAACCTGCATGGCAGACAACCGTTTTAGGTTTGAAAAGCGGAACCAGTTTAAGCAGCTGCTTAAAACGATGGCGGGTTAAATCTAGAACATCCGGATCCAAAGACCCGGGAGAAAGATCAATAAAGGGAGCATGCAATGTGATTGTAAGATTTTGTTTATGAAGCCGATGGGCTATATCCTTGAAATCATCAAATGAAAACCGTTTAAGCGAAATGGCATCAAGTCCTATTTCAGGATTCAGCCCGTTTTTAATAAACAACTCAATATAGGAATCCCAAAGCATGGTAAAGGGAATGTTGACTTGTACTTTTTTTTCAATCAAGCTCATTTTGCTTTCTTAAAATTCGAAAGGGGACGTTTTGAAATTGGCTCAACTGTTAATCAATAATCACTCACGGTTAATCCCAGTCAAGTATAACTTTTCCTGATTTCCCGGACCTCATCACCTCAAATCCTTTTTCAAATTCTGTGTAATGAAATTTGTGGGTAATTAATGAAGAAATATCAAGCCCGGTTTGAATCATGCTGGTCATCTTATACCAGGTCTCATACATTTCCCTGCCATAGATGCCCTTAATCGTCAGCATATTAAACACAACTTTGTTCCAGTCAATTTCAGCATTATCAGGCATGATGCCGAGAAGAGCGATTTTCCCACCATGACACATGTTATCAATAATTGACTTTAAGGCGGAAGGGTTGCCTGACATTTCCATGGCCACGTCAAATCCTTCTTTCATGCCAAGGTCTTTCTGGGCCTGTTCAATACTCTGCTTTCTAACATCAATGGTTAAGGTGGCTCCCGCTTTTTTGGCAAGATTAAGGATTTACATCTGTTACCACCACATACCGGGCACCGGCATGTTTAGCTATGGCGGCGGCCATGCATCCAATGGGACCGGCACCTGTAATCAGGACATCTTCTCCCAGAACATCAAAGGAGAGAGCCGTGTGAGTTGCATTTCCCAGGGGATCAAAACAGGCAATCACGTCCAGGGGGATATTTTTATTACAATACCAGACGTTGGTGACCGGTATGGAGAGATATTCGGCATAAGCACCCGGTCTGTTTACACCCACCCCTTTGGTATTCATGCATAAGTGACGTCGCCCGGCCAGGCAATTCCTGCAATGGCCACAAACCAGGTGACCTTCGCCTGAAACCAGGTCTCCCGGCTTAAAATCGACCACGTGGGAACCGACTTTTTCAATCGTTCCCACAAATTCATGACCAATGTGCATGGGAACGGGAATGGTTTCCTGTGACCATTTGTCCCAGTTATAGATATGGACATCAGTCCCGCAAATTGCAGTTTTAATGATTTTTATCAGCACCTCATTATAACTGATATCGGGAATTGGAACATCCTGAAGCCATAAGCCTTCCTCAGGCTTTGCTTTTACAAGTGCCTTCATTGTTTTCATGGCATATTAATCCGATAATTTTAAAAAATTGAGTCTAAATTTGACTCTTAGTTGCTGATTCTACTTATTTTCTATAACACGGGCCACCGGGTTTCCGCAACGTGTACAAATTCCCTTTAGAATCAGCAGTCTTCCCCAGTTAAGTGGTTGTTATAATAATTATATCTTTTAATGGTTTTAAAAGCAAATACTTTGATGGCCGGCAGTTATTAGCTGCCCCACAGAAAAGAAGGGCTGATTGTCTTAAAAGTCAATGCGGGGAAATAAACCTTAGATTGGCTTTGCCGGAAGGAGATTATGAAGATTCAGGTCTGCGGATTAGTATAGAAAAACCCATGCATACGATTGAACAGATAAGGCATAGTAAGAAAGCATTTTTAAAACCTGCGATGGAGTACATGTCACCCACCCGATCAGAATGGTTCAGGATGGCACCGGTAAGAACCTGAAAAATCGCAACACCGAGAAACGGCGCTGGATTGAGCACACCGGATGTCAGGCCTAAAATTTTTGAAGGTGTGATATCCCCGACAATCCCCCAGAGTATACTGATAAATCCGCCCGTGACAATACCCATAATCAGCAGCACCAGGGAAAGCCCGGTAATCCCCAGATCATTGAAGAAGAAAACAACGCCGATCCAAGTCAGGTTGTATACTCCAAGAATTGTGGTCAGTGTTTTACGCTTGTCCAACGAAAATCGATCAGCCAACCAGCCAAACAAAGGCGAACCAATAATCACACCAACAGGGATCAGCATATTCAGTTTGCTGGCAAGGATACGATCAATACCCAATACTGCCATGAGAAACGGTGTGGCCCAGAGTCCCTGCAGAGTAACAAGTGTGCCGTAAATACCAAAAAAAATCATTGCGATGATCCAGAATTGACCGGAAGCAAGTATCCGGCCAATCTGTGTCTTTGTCCCGGGCCGATTCAAATTGACTGAATCCGATTCTTCTTCAATCGGGTGATTCAAAGATTCATGGTCCCGGGTGAACATCAGTACAACAAACGCAAATAAAAGAGTAATCCCGCCAATTAAAAAAAATGTCGGCCGCCAGCCCAAGGTTTCCGATGCCCATGCCAGGGGCGTGGTGGCGATCAGGGCACCAAAATTCCCCACGGACATTAACAGGCCGATCATAGTGGCAAACTCTTTTTTCCTGAACCAAAGGGAAAAGGCTTTTATTGCCGGTATGTACACCCCACCGACACCGATGCCGATCAACGCTCTTGCTATGGATGCCCAGCCGATGTCCGGTGCCATTCCGAAAAGAAAGCACCCGGCCACAGCCACCAAAGACCAGTAAGCGATAACCCGCCGCGGCCCGATTCTGTCCGACAGATATCCCACGAGCGGCTGTTCAAAAGCGTAGAGATAAAAATACATGGAAGACATGAAACCCAGAGCCGATGCGTTTGTATGAAACGCTTTAAGCAGATCTGATACAATAACAGATGTTGAAACACGATGGAAATATACAAAAAAGTATACAATACAGATTGTAAAAAAAATCATCCACCGGTGAGGGTCTTTATCGTTGTTAAATTTATCTTTGCCCATAAGATCCTTCAGGGCAATATCGACGAACGTGTTCAATATGCACGTTATGAGGAAGGCCCATTGAGAATTTCAAAAATAGAAGTAATTTGAAAAGTTCTATATCAAAAGCTCTTGTATGTAACAATGCTAAACTTGATGGCGCCGTAAAAAAGGTCATCTACCTGTTGAATAGCGGTTAAACAAAATCATACCCGTGAAGATCAGTACCATTCCGACGACATGGAATATCATCAATGATTCATTGAGCAAGATAATTGCCATTAATGATGCAAATACAGGAATCAGATTAATAAACAACCCTCCACGATTTGCTCCAATCATCTCTACACCCCGGTTCCAGCTGAAATAAGCCACAATCGATGGAAATATTGCAACATATAATATGCTGAAAACAAAATTTATATTCATTTTATACGCGTCAATATATATCATTTCCACAAGATAAAAAGGTAATAAGAAGAGCGCCCCGATACCGAATGTATATACCAGGAAACTCAGCGGATGTATTTTAGGCCTTTTACGCAGGCAGGCGGAATAGAGCGCATAAAAAATTACAGCAATGATCATTAACAGGTCACCCTGTGTAAAAGACAGACTCAGAAAATTGGAAAATTTTCCGCGCAATACCACCAGGGCAGCCCCGATTACACACAGGCTGACACCCGCCACCTGGATCCGGTTGATTTTGTCATTGAAGAACATGACGGATATCAGAATGATCATAGCCGGCATGGCCGCCTGGATCAAAGCGCCGTTAATGGCCGTGGTTGTGTGAAACGCGGTATAAAGGAGTACGTTAAAAAGACTGATTCCGGTCAGGGACAAAAATATCATCATTTTCCAATGTAAGATCATAAGACCCCAATCCTGTTTCGCGTATTTCCAGACAAGAGGGAGCAGGATGATAAAGGCAATGGTCCATCTCCAGAACGCGAGGCTGACAGGGGGAATGATCTCAGCCACACCACGTGCCAGTACCATATTGCCGGCCCAGCATAGCGGCGCGATCACCAGCAGAACATATGGGAGCCCGGCCTTAAACCGGCTTTTATCTCTATTAATTCCGGATGTAATCTTTTCCTTCATTGCGCAAGTCCATAATCGAATGTGGTAGCTCTTGGCTTTTAGTTGTAAGCTCTTGAATAGTGAATCGTTCCCATCATTTTTTTCCACTCATTATCTCTTTTTCACCCCATTTGAAATTAACAATCTCTCCAGGGTGCTGTAACTTTGCGCACCAACCAGTTGATCATTAATCATGATAAAAGTCGGTACTGCCTTGATGCCATTTTTCCAAGAGAGAGACCAGTCCTCGTCCACCGCCTTTTTAAACGTCCGGTTTAAAATAACAGATTTGGCTTCTTCCCGGTTAAGCCCTGCAAATTCTGCCAAGTCGAGGAGAACCGGCAATTTAGCAATGTTCTTCCCGTCTACAAAATAAACCTTAAATGCCTCTGCATGAAATGCATCCCCGGCATTCTTTGTTTCAGCCCATTTTCCCAGCTCCTGGGCCAGGCGGCTGTTATAGGTCCTCTGCCGATTACCCAGCGGCAAACCAAGCTCTGCCGATGTTTTTTTCAAATTCTGCATCATGAGATCAATATCCACCGGTGAACCGGCAAAAAGCTGTTCAAGGGTGAGCCCCTCTTTTGGGGTGTCCGGATGAAGGGGAAATGCACGCCATTTTATTTCAATGGCATATTTTTTCTTTAGCTGTTCAATACTCCCGGTAATGAAATAGCACCAGGGTCATATATAATCGGAAAAAATTTCAAGTGTTGGGTTTGCGAACATTTTAACTCCTTATCATATTGTTTTTATCTCACTATAGAATCTTTTATGCATTTTGTCACCTTCTTTACGTATATGTAAAATATGGATCAGAAAATACAGCCAGTTTAGAAACCACTTCTAACAACACCATTTTACCGTGAACGTGCACGGGACTTAAAAGCATTTCAGGTAATCGTGTGATCATCTTCTCGTCCAATAGAAATTTTTTCACCGGACTTTATTATATATATCTGTTATAGTATGGGTCAAAACACCTGTATTTATGCGAACCTTTTGATATATGAATTGTATAAGCACCCTTTGTTTATTTTATTTAATGCTTATACTTTCAATATTAAGAAAATACTTCTAATCAATTTGATAATCTATCATTAAACGGAGGAAAAAATGCAGAAAAAATGGACATATAAAAATTATGAGATTAAAGAAGGATTAAAACCCGGAAGTACAACGTTTCGATATTTTTTTGTGGTTTCCGAAAACGATATGAAAAAGAGTAATTATTGTGTCTGGATAAAGGATGATGCCTTATCCCGTTTTGATCAATCTAAGAATTTTGATACGATTATCTCGTCTCAAAGAGAAAATTGGAGCAAATGGATTAAGGAAAAAATTGACGCACAGGATTTTCAAAATCGCGCTTTAAAATTTGATAAGACGGGCGAAACGGAGATTAACCTGTCGGAAATGAATGAACATGTCAACATGGATTAAAGAAAGTTACGCAACGAAGAAGGTGGAGTTTTTACGAAGCCGTCAAAGATCGTAATGGAATATTGCCATGTCCGCGGAAACAGTTGATACCATAATTATCGGAGGCGGCCTCAGCGGTATCTATGCCGCCTACTTGCTGTCCCAAAGAAATAAACCTTTTGTCGTTCTCGAAGCCCGTGAGCGTATTGGCGGCAGAATTTTAAGCCCTGAACACCAAGAATTTTTCTCCGATCTTGGCCCCTCCTGGTACTGGCCCGCGATTCACTTGAAAATGGCGCATCTTATTCAAGCCTTGGGCCTAAAGGGTTATCGCCAGTTTGAAGAGGGTATGGGCCGTTTTCAAAGTTCCACTGGAGCCGTCCAGACCGTCAGCGGTTACGCCATGGAACCCCTCTCCTGGCGGCTTTCCGGCGGCATGATGGCACTGATCACAAAACTCTGTGAGGATATTCCTGAAAACGCCATCAGACTCAATCACCCGGTTTGTAAGATCGAAAAAAAGTTCGCCGGGGCTCTGGTCAGCGTCGGCGAACTGGAGAAAGAGCCCTGGACCAGGTTCAGTACCAACAAGGTAATCCTCGCCTTGCCGCCGCGCCTTGCCGCCGCCACCATTCTCTTTAACCCTGACCTGTCTCATAATTTAACCCAGGCAATGCTGAAAATTGGTACCTGGATGGCGGGTCATGCGAAATTTTGCGCTCTTTACGAAGAACCTTTCTGGCGGCAACCGGGCCTCTCAGGCCAAGCTTTCAGCCAGCGCGGTCCGCTGGGCGAGATCCATGACGGATCCAACGACAGCCAGGGACCCTACGGACTGACCGGCTTTGTCGGCATTCCGGCTGTGCAACGCAACCATCAACAACTCCTCACCGAGGCGATTCTCTCCCAGCTTGCAAACATCTATGGCAAACAGGCAGCGCAGCCGACGACCTTCTTCTATCAGGATTGGGCTCGCGAACGATTTACCGCTACCCAGTTCGACCAGCCGCCGATGTACGAACACCCCCTCTATCACCCCCCGGCAGGTAAAACCTCCATTTGGGACGGTACCATCCATTTTGCCGGCACGGAAACCGCCAACCAATACGGTGGTTATCTCGAAGGCGCTTTGACCGCCGCCGAACGGGCGGTAATAAACCACTAGGGGGGTATAGAGGTGCAGCTCAGTTTATAAGTTTTTATCGTTAAAAAGGAAACCCTCAGGGATATCCATTGGAAAACAAGTAACCCTTTCGAGCAAAGGATTTGCTGATGGTGGAAAAAGATTCAAGTTTGATGGCGTCGTAAAAAGTCTTTGAATAAACGCTGGATGGCATCGTTCCAAGGCTCATATACCTCCGCTAAAAATCAGCGGGATAAAAAACCGCTACAACGCAGTAGATGAGACTTTTTACGAGTAGAGGAGATAAACAGCAGGTGGCAGCATATAAGTATCAGCGGGATTCCCGTTATTTTGTTAAGATAGCTGAAGGCATAGAAGAAGCAGGTGCAGAAGAGCTGGCCGAACTTGGTGCCGAAGACATTGCTCCGGAGTTTCGCGGGATTCATTTTACAGCGGACAAGTCAACCCTGTATCGAATTAATTATTTGACAAGGCTTGCTTCACGGTGCCTTGCGCCGTTAATATCATTTAATTGTCATGATACTGACACGTTGTACAAGAAGGCAAAACAGATACAGTGGGAAGATTTTTTTGCTAAAGGCAGTACATTTGCAGTAATGGGAACTGTTTCCGACAGCACCATTTCTCATTCTAAGTACGCATCTCTTCGGCTCAAAGATGCTGTTGCTGATTATTTCAAGGAAAAAACCGGTAAGCGCCCTGATGTGTCTATAAGGGATCCTGATATCCTGCTAAATCTTCATATCAGGCATGACAAGGCAGAAATAAGCCTCGATACGTCGGGAGGCGCGCTTCACAGGAGAGGATACAGAGAGGAGACAGTATTAGCGCCTATGCAGGAAACTGTCGCGGCAGCGATTATCCGATTTACAGAATGGAACGGGTCTGTCCCTTTATATGATCCTATGTGCGGTTCGGGAACACTTTTATGCGAAGCGCTCATGCGGTACTGCAACATTCCTTCGGGCATTTTTAGAAACAAATTCGGTTTTGAATTTCTGCCTGACTTTGACGGTTCTATCTGGAAGCAGGTTAAAAAAGAGGCTGACACAACCATCCTGGAGCTGCCGCAAGGGCTGATTGCAGGCAGTGATAAGTCCAAAGAAGCTGTCAATGCGGCGAGGATAAACATAATGGGGCTTAATTACGGAAAAAATATAAGACTTGAAAGGGCTGACTTCAGAGAGTTGCCTGCCATTGAGGGGCAGGTAATTGTAGCAAACCCTCCTTATGGCTTTCGAATGGGGGGAGATGAGGACCTTGAAGCGTTTTACAAAGATCTCGGTGATTTTCTTAAACAGAAATGCAAAGGTTCAACTGCTTATATTTACTTCGGAGAACGTAGGTATATAAAAAAAATCGGTCTGAAAGCATCATGGAAAAGACCGATCAAGGCAGGCGGGCTTGACGGCAGACTGGTTAAATATGAGATGTACTAAGGAACGGGGCGAACGGGCTCGGAAAATGGATGATGATCGTAAAAGCAGAACGCAAAAGAAAAATGAAGCCAGGGCTTTGCAGAAGCTTGGCGAACAGCTTGTAGCCCTGTCGTCT
>RCNB010009953.1_pt1 | contig 10203 bp, 5 predicted proteins | sample 2041321 | NCBI WGS metagenome assembly RCNB01 (sample SAMN09708232, study PRJNA481090) | Marine sediment metagenome, whole genome shotgun sequencing project.
TTAGTAATTTCAATTACATCATGTGTAACAGACAGTAACGGAACAAATAAATTTAAAGTGGAATATAATGGTGCGTTAAAAAATATGATGCATAAAGGAGATATTTCTGCAAAAGTAGACTTGAAAGAGTTTGAAAATATTGAACACTTTTACGCACTTGGAGCAGTTGAGAATCTAAAAGGTGAAATTCAAATATTTGATAGTAAGTCATTTAATACTATGGTTATTGACGGCACTCTGAATTTTGATAATTCGTTCAATAAAAAGGCGGCACTTCTGGTTTATGCGTCAGTTAACAAATGGAAAACAATTAATATCCCTGACAATATTGTGACTTATGAGCAATTAGAAAACTACATAGAACAAACGGCTAAGGATAACGAAATAAAAATTGATGAACCATTTCCTTTTTTACTAGAGGGAACACCTAAGTTATTTGATTGGCATGTAATTAACTGGAAAGATGGAGATATGGAACATTCTCATAAAAAACACATAAGTTCAGGACTCCATGGTACAATAAATAATAAGCCTGTTGAAATGTTAGGATTCTATTCTGATTCACATCATGCAGTTTTCACACATCACACAACCAATATGCACATACATGTAAAAACACTTAACAACAAATTAGCTGGACATGTTGATGGTTTAACCTTAGGAAAAGGAATGATTCTAAAATTGCCAGACACAAAATAAAAACGATTGCCCAACAACGTGTATAATTCATTGCTCAGTCCCCGCCTACTTGGAAAATCCTACGGATTTTCCTCTGGTTCGTTTTCTTTTATTAATTTAGTTGCTAGCCAACGCATCTAACAATACACAACACGTTAGCCACAATTAAGAAAATTATACAACTATCATAATAAATTTAAGAATATGAAATTAGCTCTTATTACAGGCACAAGTAAAGGCATTGGTCTAGAAACAGCATTAGCATTCGGTCGTGCAGGCTACAAAGTGTTTGCTACAATGCGTAATCCCGAAAAAGCTTCCGATTTTAAGCAAAAAATAAATAACGAATCTTTGGACGTCACTATTTCTAAAATGGATGTTGATTCTGATGCTTCAGTAAAACATTGTATGGATGTCATCATTCAAAAACATGGTTCTGTAGATGTTCTTGTCAACAATGCAGGGATTGAACGCCATGGCTCTATTGAAGAAATGACGATGGATGATTTTCAAGCAATAATGAATACCAATTATTTGGGAGTACTTCGTTGTACCAAAGCATTATTGCCTCAAATGCGGAAAAACAAAAAAGGCTGCATTATCAATGTGGCATCTGTTGCTGGTCATATTTCTAATAGTCCTTTGGGAGGTTATGCAGCAAGTAAGCATGCTCTCGAAGCTATTAGTGAAGCTTTAGCACAGGAAGTAAAACCATTTAATGTTAAGGTTGCTATTGTAGAACCAGGTATCATCAACACCCAAATGGCAAATGATATTGCTGTAGATAGTAAGTCAATTTACCCGCAATCAAAACGTTTTGCTGGTCTTTTTGCAGCATCCTTAAAAACGCCAACGTCACCTGCATTTGTAGCCGATAAGATTTTAGAAGTCGCCGAAAACAAGAATTGGAAATTAAGACATCCTGTTGGGCCAGATGCAGAACCATTTATTGAATGGCGAGCATCAATGAGCGATGAACAATGGGTGGATTGGAACGCAGCGAATGACGAAGATTGGTACAAGTCTGTTGAACAGGATTTTGGTTTGAATGCCAGAGGATAATTAATTGTTATTCCTTTAAGGAACAATAAAAGTGATTTTATTTAATAAAGACGCTCTTTTTGAATTATTGTAAAGGGTCTTCCATACCCAAAAAACAAAAAAATAGAGGGGCCCTTTTAATATAAAAAAAACCCACAACAAACGTTGTGGGTTTTCAATTTAAGATATTTTGATTGGTTAATCATTCAACGATTTCGTAGTGTAATAACCCGTTTCATTTACAATCATGCCCTCATCGTTAAAGGTATGAACAAACATTAATGGCCATACAACTTTTTTACCATCCGACTTTCTTGTCATTCTAGCCGTCCACCAAGATTGTGCAATTTTTCCGCTTCTTTCATATTCCATATAGTCAGGATAACCTTGTACATCAATACTATCGAGAGTCCAATTCTCCATCATTTTTTTGAAGCCTTCTTTTTCTTGAGCTAATGTAGCCGATTCTCCTCGCGGCATATCTAAATTACTAAATGTAGCATCCTCTGTAAAATAACTAAATGCTTTCTCAACATCACCATTCTCAAAGGCTGCCATCATTCGTCGTACCTTATTAATGTTTTCATGTTGATCGTACAAAACACCATTAGTTCTTGGCGCATAACCACGTCTCATTTCAGCCCAAGGCAAATCATTATCATAATTAAGCATAGTAACAATTTTATTATCGGCATTCATTCTATACAAATTATGTATAGGCATATCAACTTTTACCCCAGTTTCATCATGTACGGCTTTAAAGTGATCCCAAGTTTGCACCCAAAGCACATCATCTTTATATTCTATGGCATCAGGAGTTGCTCCAGAATCACGCGTCATACTGACATACGAGAAATTTTTGTTGAAATTTTTAACGCCATTTAAAAAATCCTCCTTATTTGTACCTTTGGCATCCTTGTTAAGACTTGTCCCTTGAAATGCTTTAAAATCGTCGGCTAAATAACTAGCAACTTTATCAGCATCACCAGCAGCCCGAGCTTGTTGCATGGCTTCTACTACTTGGATAGCAGGGTGCTCACTATAAACAGTTCCAGCTTTTTTCTTTTGAGAATACGCGATGATTGTAAACATCATCATAAAAATAATTACACTTTTTTTCATTTTAATTGGTTTAGGTTGGTTATATATAATGGGCAAAATGCCCTGCCTGATTATCAGGCATTAAAATGCAAAATAAACTGAATTGAGGACTATATGGTCTCTTAAGGGTAAGGGTATTAAAGGTAAATTTATCTGTTTGCTATTTTATAAAAATACAAAAAATATCACTTGATTAAAGTTTTACTTTAACATTTCTTTAAATTCATCTAATCTAGATTTACTATCTTTGTTAATAACAATGAAGACATTCTTTAGAAATAGCGTTTCAATTTGTATGGCACTACTAGTGTTGTTCTCCACTGTCTCATTTACTATTAATGAGCATTATTGTGGTGATACGTTAGTTGATACTTCTTTATATACAAAGGCTGATACCTGTGGTATGGAAGTAGAAAACAGTGAGCTTTCAGACATAATGAAAAACTGCTGTAAAGATGTTGTAAAAGTGATAGAAGGTCAGGATGATTTAAAATTAGACTTTACAACCTTCGATTTGCAACAACAGATTTTTATTGCATCATTCGTATATACCTATGTAAATATATTTGAAGGTATAGATAAAGAAAGTATTCATTTTAAAGATTATTCTCCCCCACTCATAATCAAGGAGATACACATTCTTGATGAAGTTTTCATAATTTGATTTTAAGTTTTTAGAAAATTATCCCAATTGGTATATGCCAATCTGGGCTTGTTTTGTTATTGATGTTTTTAAGAATTCATCTTTTTCGTACACTTAAACTCAAATAGTTATGCTAAACAAAAGTATTAAGTTTTTAATAGAAAATAAATTAGTCGCAGTACTATTACTCGTTTTGTTTATTGGTTGGGGAATTACAAATGCCCCTTTTAATTGGGATATTGCAAACTTACCTCGTAATCCTGTTGCCGTAGATGCTATTCCTGACATTGGTGAAAATCAACAAATTGTATTCACTAAATGGGATGGTCGGTCACCTCAAGATATTGAAGACCAGATTACATACCCTTTAACTACGTCGTTATTGGGAATACCTGGTGTGAAAACGATACGGAGTTCGTCTATGTTTGGCTTTTCCAGTATTTACATCATTTTTGAAGAAGACATTGAATTTTACTGGAGTAGAAGTCGCATTTTAGAAAAATTGAATTCTTTACCTAAAGGATTACTTCCAAATAATATACAACCGAGTTTAGGTCCAGATGCCACAGGATTAGGGCAAATATTTTGGTATACGCTAGAAGGCAGAGATGAAAACGGAAATGTTACTGGTGGATGGGACTTGCATGAATTGCGTAGCATACAGGACTATTATGTGAAATATGGTTTGTCATCAGCTTCAGGAGTGTCAGAAGTGGCTTCAATTGGAGGTTATGTTCAAGAATATCAAATTGATGTTAATCCAGATATCTTAAAGCAGTATAATATCTCATTACAGCAAGTTGTTAATGCTGTAAGAAAAACAAATAAAGATATTGGTGCTAAGACCATAGAAATTAATCAAGTCGAGTACTTGGTTAGAGGATTGGGTTATGTGAAATCTGTTAAAGATATTGAAAGTGCTATAATTACTTCAGAGAATAACACGCCAATACTTATTAAAGACGTTGCCAAAGTGTCTTTAGGTCCTGCTGAGCGTAGAGGGATTTTAGATAAGGAAGGCGCCGAAGTGGTTGGTGGTGTTGTCGTAGCGCGTTACGGAGCTAACCCCATGGAAGTGATTACCAACGTAAAAAAGCAGATTAGTGAAATTAGCGCTGGCTTACCTTCTAAGGTATTGAAAGACGGACGTACATCGCAACTAACCATTATCCCTTTTTATGATCGTACAGAGCTTATTAAAGAAACCCTAAATACACTTAATGAAGCACTAAGCTTAGAAATCTTAATCACCATTTTGGTTATCGTCATTATGGTATTTAACCTAAGAGCGTCTGTTTTGATTTCTGGACTCCTACCCATTGCAGTGCTTATGGTGTTTATTGGAATGAAGCTTTTTGGAATTGATGCCAATATCGTGGCACTATCAGGTATTGCTATTGCCATTGGTACAATGGTGGACTTAGGTATTATCCTATCAGAAAATATTATTAGGCATATTGATGAAGATCAATCAAAATCGCCAATAAATTCAGTTGTTTACAATGCAACGAAAGAAGTTTCAGGAGCTATTTTAACAGCAGTTATGACTACCATTATAAGTTTCATCCCAGTTTTTACTATGATTGGTGCTGAAGGTAAATTATTTCGACCTCTAGCAGCGACCAAAACTATGGCATTAATAGCAGCACTTATAGTGGCTATGTTCATTATTCCTCCACTGGCGGCTGTTTTGTTCAAAAAACGAAACATTAAGGCATCATATCGTTATATCAAAAATGGTCTTATTCTTATATTAGGATGTATCTCTATTTTTTACGGATATTCCCTTGGGCTAGTTCTAATTGCATTTGCAATCACTGGCTTTTTACTTCTTAGGGGTAATCTAAATTCGAATTTAGCAAATACAATTAATATTATCATTTCTGTTTTGGCAATTATTTTTCTTTTAGCAGAATATTGGAGACCTCTTGGGGTAGATAAGAGCATTTTTTGGAACTTAATATTTGTAGCATTCATTTGTTTTAGTCTATTAGGAGTTTTTACACTGTTCAGAAAGCGATATGTGCGCATACTCAATTGGGCATTACAGAATAAAATCGCTTTCCTTTCGATTCCAACAGTCATCATTGTTTTTGGTGTAATGATAATGCGTAATACAGGTAAAGAATTTATGCCATCGTTAAATGAAGGTTCTTTTCTTTTGATGCCAACTTCATTGCCACATTCAGGAGTAGCAGAGAATAAACGTGTGCTGCAACAACTTGATATGGCTGTAGCTACGATACCAGAAATAAAAACTGTAGTTGGAAAAGCTGGGCGTGTAGAAAGTGCCCTCGACCCTGCACCTTTGTCGATGTATGAAAATGTAATTATTTATGCTCCAGAATATAAGTTGGATTCAGATGGAGAGCGTTTAAAATTTAAAATAAACGATGATGGTTTATTTGAAACCAAAACAGGTAATTTTATTACTTCGGGACATAAAGTTGATACTAAGACACTACTTATTGATGAGGACGGAGAATACTATCGTAACTGGCGAAAACACGTCAAGTCTCCCGATGATATTTGGAAAGAAATTGTTAGGGTAACAAAATTACCGGGGGTTACCTCTGCACCAAAACTTCAACCCATAGAAACGCGCTTAGTGATGTTGCAAACGGGAATGCGTGCACCAATGGGTATTAAGGTAAAAGGTCAAAACCTTAACGATATTGAAGGTTTTGGGCTACAATTGGAGCAACTTTTAAAACAAGTAAAAGGTGTTAAAAAAGAAGCCGTTTTTGCAGATAGAATTGTAGGCAAGCCCTATTTATTAATTGATATTGATAGAGAAAAAATTGCACGTTATGGTATAAGCATTGACGATGTACAAACTATTTTAGAAGTTGCTATTGGTGGTAAAATGCTTTCTCAAACTGTTGAAGGCAGAGAGCGTTATGGAATTAGGGTACGTTACCCAAGAGAACAACGTTCTAGCCCAGAAGATTTAGAAAAAATATATGTCCCAACACAAAAAGGAAATCCTATTCCATTAAAAGAACTGGTGACCATAAAATATGAACAAGGCCCACAGGTTATAAAAAGTGAAAACACCTTTTTAGTAGGTTATGTTCTTTTCGATAAAGTTGATAATGAAGCTGAAGTTACTGTTGTTGAACGCGCTCAAAATGCAATTCAAGGTGCTATAGACAGAGGTGAGTTAGTCGTTCCAAAGGGTATAAATTATCAATTTACAGGGACTTATGAAAATCAGTTAAGAGCGGAGAAAACACTTTCTGTTGTTGTTCCATTAGCATTACTGATTATCTTTTTGATTTTATATTTTCAATTTAGATCTGTAGCTACCTCATTAATGGTTTTTACTGGCATCGCTGTAGCGTTTGCTGGTGGTTTTATCATGATTTGGTTGTACGGAGAATCCTGGTTTTTAAACTTCGATTTATTTGGTGTAAATCTGAGAGAACTATTTAAAATGAACCCCATAAATTTGAGCGTGGCAGTCTGGGTAGGTTTTATAGCCCTTTTCGGTATAGCAACCGATGATGGGGTTGTTATGGCCACCTACTTAACACAAACTTTTGATAAGAATTCACCAAAAACCAAAGAAGGTATTAGAGCATCGGTTGTTGAAGCTGGAGAAAAACGAATACGACCTTGCTTAATGACTACGGCCACTACTATTTTGGCACTACTGCCAATTTTAACTTCAACAGGAAAAGGTAGTGATATCATGATACCAATGGCCATACCTAGTTTTGGAGGGATGCTAATAGCATTAATTACGCTGTTTGTAGTGCCCATTTTATATAGTTGGAATAAGGAAGTTTCATTAAAACGATTATACAATGAAGACTAAACATATTTATATAGCAATTTTATTATGCTTTGGTGTCAGTTTAAGTCATGCACAAACATTGCAAGATTACTTAGACATTGCAAAAGCGAATAGCTCTGAAATTCAAGAGAAGCAATATGAATTTCTCTTGGCAAAAGAGCATGTTAACGAAGTAGGAAACTTAGACGATACCGATGTTTCTTTGGGCTACTTCTTGTCTACTCCAGAAACTCGTGTTGGTTCGCAAATAACCAAAATTGGGGTGAAACAAGAGTTTCCATGGTTTGGAACACTAAAGGCACAAAAAGACGTTGCAAGTGCCATTGCTGAAACTAAAAAGTTTGATATTGAACTGACCGAAAGAGATTTGTTATTTCAAGTAAAAGCTGCGTATTATGAGCTGTACCAAAAAGAAAAAACAACGGCTATCCTCAAAGACAACAAGCAAATACTCAGCACTTATGAAACCATGGCTCTATCGGCTTTAGAGAATAACAGAGCTACGATGAGCGATGTATTAAAAATTAGGGTTCAAAAAAATGAATTGCATAGCAAAATTTTTCAAAATTTTAATGAAATTATAGCACTAAGCAAGAACTTTAATAGGTTGCTTCAAAGAGACAAAGCTACAAACTTAAGTTTAGTCGATAGCCTAAACGTGTTAGATATACAATTACCCAAAAGTACTATAGAACAACATCCAAGCTTGTCAAAACTTGAACAGTTAAACTCCATTTACAATAATGAAAATACACTCATTAATAAAGAAAAATTACCAAAAATAGGATTTGGTTTAGATTATGTTCTGGTAAACGAAAGGAACCACATTAAGATTGTTGACAATGGTAAAGATATCGTAATGCCCAAGGTATCCTTGTCCATTCCTATTTTCAATAAGAAATACAAATCGCAATTACATAAAATACAAATCAAAAAAGAAGCATTGGTATCTAAAAAGAATATTCAGCAAAAACAGCTGGAAATGGCCCTTGAAAAAGGAATTTTAGAACTTGACAATGCCATTTTAAGCGTTGTTGCAGCACAAAAAAATAAGAAAGAAACACAATTGGCAATCAATGTAGATTTAAAAGCTTACGAAACCGGAATTTTGGATTACGATAAAATTTTAAAATTACAATTACAAAAAATAAAATTTCAGCTTATGGAAATTGATGCTGTAAAAAGGGCCTTTGTAGCGCAAGCTAAAACAGATTATTTAACTCAATAAAATTAGAATTTAAAATTTAGAAAGATGAAAAAATATATCACCTACACGACAATACTATTGGCTGGACTTTTTATAGGCTGGTTAGTATTTAGTGGCTCTAATAAGTCAGACAAAAATCACGAACAAGAGTTGAGTCAAACTGAAAATGGAATGTGGACGTGCTCAATGCATCCACAAATTATGCAACCAGAACCAGGCGATTGTCCTATTTGCGGAATGGATTTAATTCCTGCCGAAACTACAACTGAAGGATTGGCTCCAGATCAATTTAAATTGACAGAAACAGCGATAGCTCTGGCAAATGTTGAAACTATAGTTGTTGGACAAAACAATAAAGCTGACATAAACAGTATAACACTCTCTGGAAAAATCGCATCAAACGACAAGGCAAGTGCCATACAAGCTGCCCATTTTGGAGGACGGTTAGAAAAACTGTATTTCAAGAGTGAAGGTGAATTTGTTAAAAACGGAGCATTAATTGCTTCTATATATTCACCAGAATTAGTTACTGCACAAAACGAACTTATTGAGGCTATAGACCTAAAAGAATCACAACCAGAATTGTACAATGCCGTACGTAATAAATTAAAGTATTGGAAAATCTCTGAAAAACATATCCAAAATATAGAGCAAAACAAAAAAGTGATTTCAAATTTTAATATGTACTCCGACACATTCGGCTATATTGAAGAAATATTTATTGAGGAAGGAAATCATGTTAAAGAAGGTGAAGGATTATTTAAGGTTGTTAATCTTACAAGTGTTTGGGCAAATTTTGATGTTTATGAACAAGATATAAAAGCATTAAAACTAGGGCAAGAAATAAGTCTAACATTAAATGCCTATCCTGAAGAAAACATCAAAGCTAAAGTTGATTATATAGATCCTATATTAAATGAAACCACTAGAACGGTTTCCATAAGAGCAACTCTAACAAATAAGGACAATCGACTAAAACCTGGAATGCTCATCTCTGGCGAATTACTTTTAACTTCTAAAGCAACACAAAGTTCAAATATAAGTATTCCTAAATCTTCCGTATTGTGGACAGGAAAGCGTTCTGTAGTTTATGTTAAAACATCAGCATCTGAACCCATTTTTGAAATGAGAGAAGTAACCTTAGGTGATGTTTCTGGGCCTAATTATATGGTTTTATCTGGTTTAGAGTTTGGTGAAGAAATTGTGACTAATGGTACTTTTACTATAGATGCAGCTGCACAACTTCAGGGTAAAAAATCCATGATGAACAAAGAAGGAGGAAAAACCATGACCGGGCATGAAAATCACTCAAAATCTCAATCTGGTCTAAATAAAATTGATTCCATTGAGCGTTTTGAAGTACCTGTCGAATTTCAAAATCAACTCAATGCGATTGCAAAAATTTATTCAATAATAAAAGACAATTTAGCTGCGGACAATTCAGACGACTCAAAGAAAAATGCAAATACTTTATTGAAAAATTTAGAAAATGTGAACATGAAACTTTTAACAGATGATGATGCTCACAAAAAATGGATGTCCTTTGAAAAAGAAATTAAAATATCAGCCAATGCAATAGCAAACTCATCTAAAATTAAAATACAACGCGATTATTTTATAAAGCTTTCAAATAGTATGATTAGCAGCGTTTCACATTTTGGCATCAATCAAAAAGTGTATGCACAGTTCTGCCCTATGGCTAATAATAATAAAGGTGCTTCATGGCTAAGTATT
>RCNB010004110.1_pt1 | contig 10201 bp, 9 predicted proteins | sample 2041321 | NCBI WGS metagenome assembly RCNB01 (sample SAMN09708232, study PRJNA481090) | Marine sediment metagenome, whole genome shotgun sequencing project.
GCTGAGTCTGAACTGATTATTAATCCTAACGGAAGTGTTTATCACTTAAATCTTAAACCAGAACAAGTAGCAAAAACAATTATCACAGTAGGTGATCAAGATCGGGTATCTAAAATTACCAAGTATTTTGATACTATTGAGTATTCTATTCAAAGTCGTGAATTTAAAACAGAAACTGGCAGCTATAAAGGCAAAAGAATCACTGTTGTTTCTACAGGTATTGGTACAGATAATATTGATATTGTCATGAATGAATTGGATGCCCTTGTGAATATCAATTTTAAAACCAGAACCGTAAAAGACAATTGTACCTCTTTAGATATTATTCGTATTGGTACATCTGGGGCAATTCAAAAAGAAATTGCTATTGATTCAATACTCATTTCTGAATACGCCATAGGGCTTGACGGAATGATTCATGCTTATAATTGTGAAGGTATTTTAGAACAGGACATTGCCACTGAATTTATTAAAAATGTTGATTGGGATCTGAATCGTGGTGCACCTTATGTTGTAAAAGCAAATAGTACTCTCATAGAAAAATTAAATAGTGCTGAGACCCTTTTAGGTTTTACGGCCACTTCGAATGGCTTTTATGGACCACAAGGCAGAATACTGCGTATTCCGATAGTCGACGAAGGGCTGAATTCTAAAATTAGCAAATTTGATTTCAATGGATTAGCAGTCACAAACTTCGAAATGGAAACAGCTGCAATTTATGCATTTGCCAAGTTATTAGGTCACAAAGCCATTTCAATGAATGCAATCATTGCCAACAGAGTCAATGGTGCTTTTAGTACCGAGCACAATAAAACTATTGAAAAATTAATACAATACACTTTAGAAAAGTTGGTCGCTTAAATGAAAAAAATAATTATTGGCGGCGTGCCAGAACATTTTAATTTACCCTGGCATTTGGCCATTGAAAACGGGAAGTTTAAGAAAAAGGGAATTGATTTGCACTGGCAAGATTTTCATGGAGGTACTGGGGCTATGTGTAAGGCGTTACGAGATGGTAGTATTGATATAGCCATCATTCTTACTGAAGGTATTATAAAAGACATCATTGATGGTAACCCGAGCAAAATTGTAAAGGTATATGTAGAATCTCCGTTATTGTGGAGTATTCATGTTGGTGCTAAATCCAAATTTCAATTTGTAAAAGACTTAAACGATGCTAAGATTGCCATTAGTCGATATAGATCTGGTTCACAACTGATGGCGCTTGTAAATGCTCATGAAAACGGGTTTAATACAGCTAATTTAAAGTATGAAATTGTAAAGAATCTTGATGGAGGCGTTAAAGCATTAACAAATGGCACAGCAGATTACTTTATGTGGGAACATTTTACGACAAAACCCTTAGTAGACCAGGGTATTTTTAGAAGGTTAGATAGCATTACTACTCCGTGGCCATGCTTTGTTATTGCAGTACGAGATGAAGTTTTATTGAATGATGAAAAAGCCATTAAAACTATTATTAAAGTCATCAATAAACAACTTAAATACTTTAAAAATCCCTTAGAAAAAAAAGGTTTAGATCTACTTTTTGCAGATCGATATCAGCAACAAATTGAAGATATAAGAGCATGGCTTTCTCTTACTAAATGGAATCGTAAAAAAAGTATTTCCAAAAAATTATATTCAAAATAAATTAATAACATTTAACGTTATAAGTGAAAGAGTAAAGACTAAAACGCTATTGAAAAAGATAAACTAATGATATGTAAATCAAAAGTTTATGAAAAAAGTAATAACATTTTTAATACTTGCAATTGCGTTTGCTTTATTAATTTCATGTAGATCGACTCATAAATGTGCCGAGGCTATAAATAACCCTAACCTAACCGAAGTTACTTTACACCAAACCGAAGTAGCTTAATTTTTTTCAACAACCAACCTGAAGCCGTTCTTTCTAAGTATAGATAGAACGGCTTTTTATATGTAAACACAGCGTACATTTTATACGAAAGAATACATCCAAGATCAGTAAAATGTACCGTTCATAATATCGAAAAAAGTAATCCAATTATTATTGCTATTTTTACTACTTTGCTAAAAAAATCAACTAATCTAACAACAACCAATCAATGATTACCACGCTTTTATCAAAAGTGTTTTTACCTTTATCACTTGCCATTATAATGCTCGGTATGGGTATGACTTTAATTCCCGCTGATTTCACTAGAGTTCTCAAATATCCAAAAGCCGTTTTAATAGGATTAACAAATCAACTCATTTTGTTACCCATAATTGGTTTCTCATTGGTTATAGCTTTTAATTTAGATCCTGTAATGGCAGTAGGTGTCATGATTTTGGCATCGTGTCCAGGCGGACCTACAAGTAATTTAATAACGCAAGTTTGTCGTGGAAATATTGCCCTATCAATTACCCTAACAGCTATAGCGAGCTTTATAAGTATTTTGACCATACCATTGATATTATCATATGCTTTAGCATATTTTAACACAAGTAATGACATCACAATTAAATTACCGATTTTAGATACGATCTTACAAATAATGGTTATTACTGTTATTCCTATTTCAATTGGAATGCTTATTTTAAAACTCAAACCACGATTTGCACTGCGCATGGAAAAGCCAATGCGCACGGCATCGACCGTCATTTTTATCTTGGTATTTATAGCCGTTATTGGTGCAAATATCCATATGCTTGGCGACGCTATGAAACGAGTAGGTATCGTAGTATTATTGCTAAATATAGCTACGATGGGCTTAGGTTATTTGGCTGCTCGGATATTTAAATTAAATTTAAAAAATGCAATTTCTATTACTATTGAAAGTGGTATTCAGAATGGAACCCTCGCTTTTGTTATTGCCACCACAATCTTAAACAACATAGAAATGGCGATTCCTGCTGGCGCATATTCAATATGGATGTTCATCACTGGCGGTATATTAATGTGGCAATTAGGAAAGCGTAAAGAAGTAGCATCAACAGAAGCTGCTAAAAAAATTGTTTGACATTGAAAATAATAGTCAATCAAAAAAATGTTAAATAATACATCGTACAAATGAATTTTTTTAAAACTAGCCTCTTAATTTTTCTTCTTTTGATCGGATGTAGCGCTCCTGAAAAAGAATGGGTTGAATTATTCAACGGTGAAAACCTAAAGGGCTGGCATACTTATGGTGCAGGTAATTCTTATGACGGATGGCTCGTCAAAAATGGTGAATTATCTTTTGATTATCAATTAAAAAAAGGGGTTAAAAACTCCAACCTAATTACTGACGAAAAATTTACAAACTTTGAACTTTCATTAGAGTGGAAGATTTCTAATGAAGGGAACTCAGGTATTTTTTGGGGAGTTATTGAAGATGAGCAATACGAACACCCATATCAAACAGGACCTGAAATTCAAATTTTAGATGATGACTGGAAAGCATATATAGAAGCACGAGGTGATATAAACCGTGCAGGATCCTTGTATGGCTTGATGGCTCCTTCTGAAATTGCTAGTAAACCAGCAGGCGACTGGAATCATTATCTCATCCATATAAACTATAATAAAAATATAGGATACCTAAAATTTAATGGAAAAAAAGTCTTGTACTTTCCTTTGCAGGGATCGGAGTGGGAAACAATGATTTCAGAATCAGGGTTTGCTGATTGGCAAGGTTTTGGCACCTCCAAAACAGGACATATATGCTTTCAAGATCATGGTGGTAAAGTTTCATTTAGAAACATCAAAATAAGGGTTCTTGATGAAGGTATTAATGACTAAAATTTCACCATATAATTGTTTCAATACCCTCATTTTCTAGTAAACTATTTGTTCTGCTAAAATGCTTATTACCAAACCAATATCCTCTATTCGCACTTAATGGTGAAGGATGCCCACTTGTCAAAACATGATGCTTACTCTTATCGATTTTAGCACCTTTCTTTTTGGCAAAACCGCCCCACAACAAAAATACTACGTGTTTTTTTTGCTCTGAAATTTTCGCAATAACTGCATCTGTAAATTCCTCCCAACCTTGGTTCTGATGTGAGCCAGCTTGATGTGCCCTCACTGTCAACGTAGCATTTAATAATAATACCCCTCGATCTGCCCAATGTTCTAGGTTTCCGTTTATTGGTATTGGCAACCCAGTATCTGTTTTTAATTCTTTAAAGATATTCTTTAATGAAGGTGGATGTGTTACCCCATTATTTACTGAAAAACACAAACCATTTGCTTGCCCAACACCATGATATGGGTCTTGTCCGATGATCACAACTTTTAAGTCTTGAAAAGAACAGTGCTGAAAGGCTGCGAAAACTTGCATTTCTTTAGGGTAACAAGTATGTGTTTTATATTCAGTTTTAACAAATGCTGTTAAACTTTTAAAGTATGGTTTTTCAAACTCTTCTTGTAAAACATTTTTCCAGCTATCCGCAATTTTTACCCTCATAATACTCACTAAAAATAGTTACTTTGCACTTGATTTCAAAAATACAATTTTGAGTAGCAAAATAACCCAAAAAACGCTAAATGATCTAGAGTTTGATACTATCATTGAAAGTATTAGTGAGTATTGTATTTCAGATTTAGGGAAAAAAGCGGTTCAAAATATCAAGCCCATTTCGGCTAAACTAAAGCTACTTGAAACACTCAATTTGGTGAATGAATATCTTGCCTCTTTTGAAAATGAAAATAAAATACCAAATCATCATTTTGAAGAAATTACGGAACAGATTCATTTATTAGGTGTAGGAGACAGCTTTTTAGAAGCACAAGCCTTTCAAGATATTGTCGCAATTTCAAATACTACCAATACTAGTTTACTCTTCTTGAAAAAGTTTACTATCTACTACCCTACTATATGTGCAATATCGTCTGAAATTGAATATACTAAAACGCCTATTGATACAATAACAAAAGTCATCAATGAATTTGGCGAAGTAGCTAACAATGCTTCAATTCAATTAAAAAATATCCGCAGAGAAATGCATAGTATTCGAGGCAAAATTGGTAGTAGTTTCACATCTGCATTAAGCAGGTATGCAAGCGCAGATTATCTTGATGACATTAGAGAATCGGTTATTGAAAATCAGCGCGTTTTAGCTGTAAAAGCGATGCACCGTCGTAAGGTAAAAGGATCTATTCTAGGGAGTTCTAAAACTGGCAGTATTGCTTATATTGCCCCAGAATCTACCTTGCGGTTAAATAGGGAATTACAAAACTTACTACACGAAGAGCAAGAGGAAATCGTTCGTATATTGAAAGAATTGACCAACGATATTCGCCCCTATATAGAACTATTTCAACAGTATCAAGACTTTTTAACCCAGTTAGACTTCATTGGTGCTAAAGCGAAATATGCACGATCTCTAAATGCCATTTTACCAACGATATCAAATACAAAACGTATTTTTTTACGAGATGCCTATCATCCTATTTTATTAAAAAGCAACAACGAACAAAGTATCACTACCATTCCGCAAACATTAGAGCTTAACGAGCGACAACAGATCATAGTGATTTCGGGCCCTAATGCTGGTGGAAAAAGTATTACCCTCAAAACTATAGGCCTATTACAATTAATGATACAGAGTGGTATTTTAATACCAGTTCATGAACGCAGTGAGGTCTATTTTTTTGACACTATTTTAACCGATATTGGTGACAATCAATCTATTGAAAATCAACTAAGTACATATAGTTATCGCTTAAAAAATATGCTTTCTTTTTTAAGAAAGTGCAACGCCAACACCTTGTTTTTAATTGATGAGTTCGGTACAGGTAGTGACCCGGAGCTTGGGGGTGCCTTGGCAGAAATATTTTTAGAAGAATTTCATCAAAAAGAAGCCTTTGGCATTATAACGACGCACTATGCTAATTTAAAAGTATTGGCAGACGAGCTCGACAATGTTGCTAATGCCAATATGCAATTCGATACGCATAGTTTAGAACCTCTATTTAAGTTAGAGATCGGTCAAGCTGGAAGTTCATTTACCTTCGAAGTTGCTCAAAAAAATGGCATTCCATTTAGTTTGATTAACCGCGCTAAAAAGAAAGTTGAAAGCGAAAAAATACGGTTAGATAAAACTATTTCAAAGCTCCAAAAAGAACGAAACAAGCTTCAAAAAACATCTCAAAGCTTAGAAAAAGAACAAACAAAAGCGAAGGAACATTCAGAAAACCTATCAGACAAGGAAGAAAAAATTGTTAAGAAATTAGAGAGTTTTCAAGAGTTATATGATAGTAATCAAAAAATGATTTCTACAGGTAGAAAGGTCAATGAATTGCTCAATAAATATTATCAAACGAATAATAAAAAACAACTGCTAGCCGATTTTACAAAATGGGCTATTATAGAAAAATCAAAGCGCCAAATAAAAGTAGCTCCAAAAACCAAAGCTGCAAAAAAACAAGTAAAAGTAGCTGAAAAAATACAAGAGGAAAAGCTGGCAATTGTAAAAAAAGAAGTTTTACAAGAAGTTCAAAAAGTACGCCAACGCAAGCAAGCTGCGACCATAAAAATCGAGAAGGAAAAAGCAAATTATAATTACAAATTGAATGATCGGGTTCGACTAATTGATGGTAATGCCGTTGGTACTATTGAAAAAATTGAAAAAAAATTAGTTGAAATTAATTATGGACGTTTTACTACAAAAACAACTTTAGACAAGTTAGAACTCGTAGAAGCTGCAAAGAAATAATCATTTGAAGGTTTTGAAGATCACGCAAGTAACAAAGTTGCTTCTTCTAACAACTAAAGCATTAGTATATAAAGAAATACACTTTGTTTTAAATAACTTTCTAAAAGTACTATGAATCGGTTCGAAAAATATTAGAAGATACTGACCCTCCTTATGGAGTACATGCTCCTATACATGGCCATAGTTTTAAGTAACTATTTTATTCTGCGTAGCGTTCCATTTCACGATCATAAAAAGCTGAAGCTAATTTAATTAGATTATTCATTTCTTCGGTCAATTCGGCTTCACTCTCACCACTTAGATCTTCTAACCATTCTATTTCATCATCTACGAGGTTGATAATAAATTGAGGAAATGCTGTATGAATAACAAATATAGCTTCTTGATGATCTGTATTGTCGCCCAATAAAAATTTTGGTAATGTCATTTATTCTAATTTAAAAGTGAAAGTATTTCTTGGTGTATCTGCTCTCCTACATTATTCCCGTAAAGGTTCATAGAGAAATCAGCTTTAGTATTTTTAAATCTATCGAACGCTGCTTCAATTTTAGTAGTATTGCTACCTACAATTGCCGCAAAATTATGCGTTACCAGTTCTGTCCATTCGGTCTCTTCACGAACGACAATACAATGTTTCTTATTGAAATAGGCCTCTTTTTGTAAACCACCACTATCGGTTATAACTAAAGAACATACCTTTAAAAGTTCAAGCATATCATAGTAACCCACAGGATCGACAAAGGTGATATTATATGTCAAGCTATGCTCCTGCAAAATTTTTCGAGTTCTTGGGTGCAACGGCAATACCACTTGCTTGTCTTTATTGATTGTTTCTAAAGCTTTAAAAATAGCCTTTAATTTATCTATATCATTTGTATTTTCTTGTCTATGAATCGTTGCTAAAACAAACTCATTAGACTTCAACTTTAAATCTTGTATAATCGTAGAATAATTCGCCGAAATCTTACTGTAAAACGTTACTGCATCTTTCATAATATCGCCACAATGAACAACTCTTGTGTTGAAATGATCATAGCCTTCTTGCACTAAATTTTTCATCGCAGTATCTGTAGGACATAATAATAAATCTGAAATTCTATCGGTCAAGACCCGATTCACTTCCTCGGGCATTTTCATATTAAAAGAACGCAGACCTGCTTCAATATGAATAACTTTAACATGCATCTTTTTTGCAGCCAATGCACCTGCCAACGTTGAATTTGTATCACCATATACTACAACACCATCAGGCTGCTCTTTAAGCAATACTTTTTCTATTTCCTCAAACATATGACCCGTCATTGCGCCATGACTTCGTTCATGAATATTCAAATTATATTTAGGCGTAGGTATCTGCATTTCTTCAAAAAAAATAGCACTCATATTGGCATCATAATGTTGCCCTGTATGTATAATCACCTCCTCTATTTGGTTATGTTGCGCAAACACTCTGCTCAATACAGCAGCTTTCACAAATTGTGGTCTTGCACCTATTATAGTTACAATTTTTTTCATTCGATTAATTGGTTTATAATCCCTGCCAATTTATTTGTCAATGCTTTTCTATGATACTGTTCTATGTTTTGAGGGCTGACTTTTAAATTGCCTATTTTAAAACTAGTATACAATTTTAAAATTTCTTTCTTTAATTTATCGAGGTCATTAAACCCAATCACAACACCTGTTTCAGTATTTTTTATTATTCCATTTAGGTCTCCATCTATTGGAGCAATGGCTAAAATAGGTCTATTTGCCTGCAAATATTCAAATATTTTTCCAGTTATAATACCTTTAGCACTCGGTACATTGTTTACTGCCAACAATAAAACCTGTGCCGATTGCTGGTATTGTAAGACTTCATTATGCGGTACATAACTAATCAACTCCGTATTGTTTTTCAATTGATATTTTTGAATATCATGCTCTACATCATCAGCAATAGCACCAATAAATTTCAATTGTAAGTCATTTTTAAAATCGGCATTTTCATCACAGAGTGCTTTTAAAGATTGCCATAAAATTTGATGATTTCTATCAGAATTCATTAAACCAATATGCACCAAAGAAAAGGTTGAATCTAATCCTGCATTACTCTTTGAAGTAAAAGTATCATAACCATTTGATATAACGCTCACGCTTTTTGTAATCTTCCTGAAATTTCGTGCCATTGTTTCACCAACTACTAACACATGATCTGCTTTTTTCAAGACAGCATTTTCTAAAAATTGATGCTTTTTAATAGCTTTTTTAGTCAAGGGTAATTGATGTAAATAATCAATTTCAGTCCAGGGATCTCGAAAATCAGCAATCCATTTTATGTTCAGTGTTTCTTTTAATTTCAAGCCTATGAGATGTGCACTATGTGGTGGCCCTGTAGAAATGACGACATCTATTTTATTATTTTGCAAATAATTAGTTAAATACTTTACAGATGGTTTGATCCAAAATTTACGTGCATCGGGTATAAAATAGTTAGCTCGAATATATTGAGCTACCTTACCTATAAAAGAAGGATTAGGGTTCAAAAAACCAGCGCTTGTTTTTTTCTTTTTACTTCCAAAAAGAGACACTAAATTATTGGGTTCCCAAATAGGTTGTTGTACTACTTCAATCCCTTCTGGAATGTCATTTTGTAAATTAACATCTGTAATGGCATATACAGGATCTTGAACTGTATAAACAACGGGTTCGATATCAAAATCACGTAAATACTTCACGAATTTCAACCAACGTTGTACACCAGATCCTCCTGCAGGTGGCCAATAATATGTTATAATCAATGCTTTCAACTCTTTATGGACATATATAAATTAAGTAATTTTAAACTTTCATTTTCCCAGTTCTCATTCTTCATTACTGCATGATACGCATTGTCAACCTTCTTTTGCAAAGAATCATATGATTTATGCGCAAATATAACCTTATCACTAAAATCATTTGAATCATCTGCTTTAAAAACTAAGCCCGCATCATACTTTTCAATAATACGCTTTAACGGCTTACAAGAGCTTACCAATAACAAACTTTTACTCATCATAATTTGAAATAATTTATGTGGGATTGTATTGTTGGTATGTTCATTTGCTTTATGCGGAATAATATTCAAGTTTGAAACTTGCATAATAGTGGCAACCTCATCAAATGGTCGATAGCCCACAAATTGAACATTATCTATTACGTCATATTCTTTTGCGATACTTCGTAGTTTTTCTTCAACATCTCTACTTCCTTTACCAACTAAAAACAGTTTTGCTTCTGGAATATGATCTATAATTTTCGGCATTGCTTTAATGGCCGTATCCAGCCCACGATGTGGGCCAAAACCACCTACATAGGTTATTGAAAAAGTAGTATCCTCTATGATGTTCTGAGCTACTTTTGCGTCAAAATTAGTTGCAAATGCTTTTTTTTCATAGTTTGACACTACCACCATTTTTTGAGGGTCAATATTAAAATTTGATTGTAGTTTTTCTTTCATCTCGTCTACAACACAAACAATTATATCATATTTTTCACAATATTTACGCTCCTT
>RCNB010002979.1_pt1 | contig 10198 bp, 7 predicted proteins | sample 2041321 | NCBI WGS metagenome assembly RCNB01 (sample SAMN09708232, study PRJNA481090) | Marine sediment metagenome, whole genome shotgun sequencing project.
CCAGTTTCACGCTGTCACCCGTAAGCTGGATGTACCTGGATCGGAGACCGGACAGATCCTGGGCAAACGAGGACAGGCTAAGAAACAGGCAGATGATAATGATAATCCTTCTTTTCAAAGGCCTGGGATTATAGGGTAGTTAATAATACCTAATGTGTTAATAATGAACTCTGAATACTACTAAAAATTGTTTCACAAGATAACAGTTAAAGGCAAGACCAGTATACTTCTGTTCGTCTCGTCTTACAACTCGCCCCCGATAGATCGGGGGCTCAGACAGTAAGACTCGCTCACATAACATACTGGTCTTGCTCTTCATATGTAAAGTAATTTATAGTAGTATGTCGAGATTCAAAATGGTGTGATAGAGTAAAACCTGTTTTTCATCATAAAAAACCATCCGGGAATATCCTATTTTCGCTATGGGAATAATTTGATCAAGAAATATGGATAGAATTCTTATTATAGGTGCAGCGGGACAGATAGGGTCGGAACTGACCGTAGAATTGCGGAAAATCTATGGAAACGATAATGTCTTTGCCACTGACATAAAAGAAGCCAGCCGCGATATCATGGACAGTGGTCCATTCCAGCTGTTGGATGTGATGGATGACAAGCGGCTGATCCATTTTATCATCCGCCACAAGATCACACAGATTTATCACCTGGCTGCTGTCCTTTCGGGCAATGCAGAAAAACTTCCTTTACAGGCATGGCATATTAACATGGATGGGCTGATGAACATCCTTGAGGTGGCAAAAATGGTGGAGGAGGTAAAGAAGGTATTCTGGCCCAGCTCCATCGCTGTTTTCGGTCCCACTACTCCCAGGCTTAACACACCCCAGCTTACTGTCATGGAACCCACAACTGTTTATGGTGTCACCAAACTTGCCGGGGAACGCTGGTGTGAATATTACTTTAAAAGATATCATATTGATGTAAGGAGCATACGGTATCCGGGACTGATCAGTTATAAGACCGAAGCCGGGGGGGGTACAACCGACTATGCTGTTGAGATCTACTACGAGGCAGTCAGAAGTGGGAAATACTCTTCTTTCCTTTCGGCGGACACTGCCTTGCCTTTGTTGTTCATGCCCGATGCCATCAAGGCTACCGTTGACCTGATGGAGGCAGACCGGTCCAAACTCACGGTGCATAGCGCCTATAACATGGGAGGTATGAGTATTACACCTCTGGAGATAAGCCAGGCAATATGCAAACATATTCCAGGTTTTAAGATTGATTACAAACCTGATTTCAGGCAGGTGATTGCAGAATCCTGGCCACAAAGTATTGACGACAGTGTTGCGGCGCGGGATTGGGGCTACTCTTACCGTTACGACCTGGAAAAGGTTACAGAAATCATGATCGAAGAGATAAGTAGAAAATTAAATATCAGTGCATTAGAATAAGAATCATTTTAAAACAAAATTGAAAAATGTACGGAAAGATAAGAACCCACATTGAAAAGGAACTGGCAGACATTAAGGAAGCCGGGCTTTATAAAAATGAACGAATCATCACATCTGCCCAGGGAGCTGAAATTACGGTTTCAACGGGAGAAGAAGTGTTGAATTTCTGCGCCAATAATTACCTGGGACTCTCCAACCATCCCGCCCTTGTCGAGGCAGCCAAACAGGCTCTTGACAGCCATGGCTACGGTATGTCATCCGTACGGTTTATTTGTGGGACACAGGACCTGCATAAGGAACTCGAGCAGGAGATCGCAAGGTTCCATGGTACCGAGGATACCATATTGTATGCGGCATGTTTTGACGCCAACGGTGGTGTGTTTGAACCTCTGCTGACTGCAGAGGATGCCATTATCTCGGATTCACTTAACCATGCCTCCATTATCGATGGAGTGAGATTGTGCAAGGCCCAGCGGTACAGGTATAAGAATGCCGATATGGAGGATCTGGAACAACAGCTGCAAACAGCCCAGGCCCAACGCTTCAGGATCATTGTAACGGATGGTGTTTTTTCTATGGACGGCAATGTTGCCCCCATGGATAAGATCGTAGAACTTGCGGAAAAATATGATGCCCTTGTGATGGTTGATGAATGTCATTCGGCAGGGGTAGTGGGTGAAACCGGCCGGGGTGTTACCGAATTGTTTGATATCAGGGGAAAGATTGATATCATTACAGGCACCCTGGGGAAAGCCTTTGGCGGTGCCATCGGCGGGTTTACCACTGGCCGGGCTGAGATCATAGATATGCTCAGGCAGCGTTCACGACCATACCTGTTTTCAAACTCCCTCCCGCCTTCTATTGTGAATGCCGGCATCAAAATGTTCAGGATGATGGGGGAGACCAATGATTTACAGGATAAGCTCCACCATAATACGGAATACTTCTACCAGCAAATGAGTGCTGCCGGATTTGATCTCAAACCAACAAAATCGGCCATCGTACCGATTATGCTTTATGATGCTAAACTATCCCAGGATTTTGCAGCACGCCTGCTCGAGGAAGGGATCTATGTAATTGGATTCTACTATCCGGTTGTCCCCAAAGGTGAAGCCCGCATACGTGTTCAGCTATCCGCCTCCCATGAAAAGGAACATCTTGACAAGGCCGTTGCAGCCTTTGTGAAAATTGGCAAGGAACTAAACGTTCTTTAATAGAAAATCATCAACATACTTCTGTTCTTCGAGTAGTGCGCATCGAGAAGAGGTATACTGATTTTGCTAATTAAGGATTACCCGCATTTTGAAGATCCACAACTGGTACAGATAAGGCATCCTTCCTGGTAAATAAGGCTGGCAGATCCGCAATCCTGGCATTTCTGTTTGGTTTTGGCCTTCGTGCCGTCGGGAATGTACTTCTTCAAGGCTCTTTCAACACCTGCTTTCCAGGTATTGATGGATTCGCTGTCAAGCCTCAGGGATGAGACCAGGTTGACTACATCAGGAATGGGCATACCATGACGCAGCACACTGGATATTAATTTTGCATAATTCCAGAATTCAGGGTTAAAAATATGTGAGAGTCCGCCCAGGGTATTTTTATAACCAAATTTATCGGTGTACTGGAAATCATACCGTTTGTTACCTTCTTCATCCCGGTTCTTGATGATATACCCCTTGGTGATCTTTTTCGGTAATGGGAACATTTCTTCATCTTCGATCCCGGTAAAGATCTCATAAGGATTTCCACCCCTTAAGCCCACAAAGGCAATCCATTTCTCCTCATTGTTATTAAACCTGAGGATTTCAGCTTCCAGGGATTTGGGACGTTTATGCTGATTCTGGTCACCGTCCTTGAGCAATACACCCGATCTTGAACCGTCACGGTAGACAGTGCATCCTTTACAGCCACTGTTCCAGGCAGTAATATACAATTCACTCACAAGTTCTTCAGATGCGTCTTTCGGGAGGTTAATCGTTACTGAGATGGAATGGTCAACCCATTTCTGGATGGCTCCTTGCATTTTTACTTTGCTGATCCAATCTACATCAGTGGAAGTGGCTTTGTAGTAGGGTGATTTTCTGACGATGGTATCTATCTTCTTGTCATCCATCTTCTTTACCGCTTGAATATCATGCCCGTTCATTTCAAGCCAGGTTTCAAATTTGTGATGAAATACGTTGAATTCCTCCCAACTGTCGCCAATCTCATCCACAAAATCAATTTTGGCTGCTGTACCATCAGATGGATTTACCTTCCTTCTCCGCTTATAGACCGGCATGAACACAGGTTCAATCCCGGAGGTGGTCTGTGTCATAAGGCTGGTTGTACCGGTAGGGGCGATGGTCAACAAAGAGATATTCCTTCTTCCATATTTGGCCATGTCCTCATACAAACCTTCATCCTCATCCTTCAGTCTGTTGATGAAGGGATTATCCTTTTCCCTGTTGATGTCAAAAATCTGGAATGATCCTCTTTCCCTTGCAAGGTTTACAGAGGAACGATAGGCTTCGATGGCCACTGTTTTATGTACTTCGGTTGAGAAGTCAGTGGCATTTTCACTGCCATACCTGAGTCCGAGTCCGGCCAGCATATCTCCTTCACCTGTGATGCCTACGCCTGTCCGTCTTCCTTCAATGGCTTTTTGCCTGATTTTTTCCCAGAGGCGTCTTTCCACCCATTTCAGTTCCGGATCTTCCGGATCGGCTTTGATTTTATCCAGGATGGCATCAATTTTCTCCAATTCAAGGTCTATGATGTCATCCATTATCCGCTGTGCCAGTCCCACATGTTTCTTAAACAGGCTGAAATTGAACTTCGCCTTGGATGTGAAAGGCTGTTCCACGTAACTGTAGAGGTTGATGGCAAGCAGCCGGCAGCTGTCATAGGGGCATAATGGTATCTCACCGCAGGGATTGGTGGATACGGTCTTAAATCCAAGATCAGCATAGCAATCCGCCACTGATTCATTGGCAATGGTATCCCAGAATAAGACCCCGGGTTCAGCAGATTTCCAGGCATTATGAATGATCTTGTCCCAGAGTTTATTGGCATCAACATCTTTCTGGTAGACAGGTTCATCAGAGTCAATCGGGTATTTCTGGTTGAATGGTTTGTTGTTGACCACTGCATCCATGAACTCGTCATTGATCTTGACCGATACGTTGGCCCCGGTTACCTTGCCTTTTTCCAACTTTGCATCGATGAAATTCTCTGCATCGGGATGCTTAATTGAAATACTCAGCATCAGAGCCCCCCGGCGGCCATCCTGCGCAACTTCACGGGTTGAATTGGAGTACCTCTCCATGAAGGGAACAATCCCGGTGGAAGTGAGTGCACTGTTCAGTACCGGGCTCCCTTTTGGACGGATATGTGACAGGTCATGACCAACACCACCCCGGCGTTTCATCAACTGGACCTGTTCCTGGTCGATTTTCATGATACCGCCGTAAGAATCAGCATTTCCCTCATGTCCTATTACAAAACAATTGGAGAGAGAAGCGATCTGGAAATCATTTCCTATACCTGTCATCGGTGATCCCTGGGGGACAATATAACGGAAGTCCCTGATCAGCTCAAATACTTCATCTTCTGAAAGTGGGTTGGAATATTTTTTTTCAATACGCGAGATCTCCCTGGCGATCCTGTGGTGCATATCATCAGGAGTTTGCTCATAAATCTTTCCCAGGGAATCTTTCAAAGCATATTTATTGGCCCAGACAGTTGCCGCAAGTTCATCCCCTTTAAAATATTTTTTGGAAGCTTCATTGGCTTCTTCAAAAGTATAGGTTTTTGAAACTTGGTCTTTGGCTTCTTTTCCCCCCTGTCCCTTTACCTGCTTATCGACGACAACATCTATATTCTTCTTCGGGGCCAAATCTTCCATGGAGGCTTTGAAATTATAACTGATTAGTAATTAAAAAAATAAAAGCGGACGTATACAAAAAAGTTGAAGTGGCAAGTTAAAAATAGAACGTGCGTGGTACAAGTTGAGTTGATTTGTATTTTTCAACAAATGAGAATAGTTATCAACTCGGCCTTGTAATTAGCACATAGTCAACCATTTAGAAAAAATCTTTTGAATAAGAATTATAAGATCTTTTATTCATTTAATATTGGGTTAACCTAAAACAAAGGAAAATCGACGGTCAGTTAAGAATTGTTAATAGTGAAAAATTTTGTTAACAAAAAAATCTCAACTCTCATCTTTTGGCCGACAATCTTTCGTAATTTATCAACCGAAACCAGGGTAAAAAAACTGGGATAAATTTTTCAAAAAGGGTTAGAGAATTTGGCCGCTCCGTTTGTCGGGGCGGCCTTTGTTTTAAAGTCCCAGGTATCACATCTTCCTGTAGGTTTTTTCCTCTTCAAGTGCTTCATGGCTAAATCAGTGTAAGGTCAAGTATCTGTTCAGTAGCTCCCAGGTTATCCAGCACAAGCTTCCTGGCAGATTCCCCTGAAGTGTTCAATAAGAGCTGGTCATCCAGCAGATTAGAAAGTATGGCATCAAATGATGCATAGTCGTGGACCGGATAGGCGGCTTGGGTGGCAACCAGGTCAACAGCTTCCTGAAATTTCTGGTACTTGGGTCCGAATATCACCGGCAATCCAAAAGTGGCAGCCTCCAGGGTGTTGTGTATGCCCTTACCAAACCCGCCTCCTATATAAGCCACTTTACCATACTGGTAAAGGGATGAGAGGATGCCAATGGTATCAATAATGATCACTATTGTTTGTGGTAAGTCGTGATCTGTCAGGGATGTATATCGTTGATACTTTCTGTTTAGCTGGCCGGTAAGCCGGGTGATACCGGATTCATGGATTTCGTGCGGGGCGATGATCCACTTTATTGGCCGGTCAGTATGATTGATAAACCTGACCAGCAGTTCTTCGTCCTGCGGCCAGGTACTTCCGGCAATGATGGTGGGCGTTGAACCTACAAAAGCTGTGAACCTCGGGTCCTTATTTATTCCATGCACAATTGCACGGACCCGGTCGAAGCGGGTATCCCCGGCCAGAGATACGTTTTGTATACCGATCCTTTCGAGAAGATCAAGAGATGATTGCTGTTGTACGAAAAGGTGATCAAAACTGACCAGGATCTTTCTGAACCATTTTCCCCAGGGGCGAAAAAATACCTGTTCTTTCCTGAAGATCCCTGATACCAGGTAGGCAGGTATGTTTTGGGCTTTCAGACAGGTTAGCAAGTGATACCAGAATTCATATTTTATGAAATAGGCCTTTTCGATATTGAGCATACTGAAGAATTTCCTTGCATTTTTTCTGGTATCAAGAGGCAGATAGAAAACAAAATCTGCTTCCGGGTAGTCCTTTCTTATTTCATAACCAGATGGGGAATAGAAAGTCAGGAGTATGTTCTTGCCGGGATCCCGTTTGCGTATGCTTTCAATGAGTGGCCTGCCCTGTTCGAATTCTCCCAGGGAAGAGCAATGGAACCATATCAGCGGGAGTGCCGGGTCAATGGTGTTTTCTATTTTTTTCATAAGGCCTTTCCTTCCCCTGATCCATTGCCTGGCTTTTTTATTAAACAGAGAAACCAGCAGAATCAGCAGGTAATAAAGCCTTATTCCAAGATCATATAATAAGCGCATCACTGAAAATAAAGTCTTTTAAAATTAAAGAATTTCCGCACATACAATTTAGTATCTTTGCCGAAAATCTGACAAATGAGCAATCAGGCAGTACGAGTACGTTTCGCTCCAAGTCCCACAGGTCCCCTGCATATAGGGGGAGTCAGGACGGCCTTGTTTAATTATCTTTTTGCCCGAAAAAACAAGGGAACCTTTCTGCTACGCATCGAGGATACTGACCAGGCGCGGTATGTAAGTGGGGCAGAGCAATATATCATTGATTCCCTGGATTGGTGCGGGATAGAGATTGATGAGGGCATTACGGCAGATGGTCCGCATGTCCCTTACAGGCAATCAGAAAGAAAAGAGCTCTACAGGGAGTATGCTGATATGCTGGTCGATAAAGGATATGCCTACCTTGCGTTTGACTCATCTGAAGAATTGGACAGTCTCAGAAAGGAAGCCGAAAGCCGTAAGGGGACGTTTACTTACAATGCCCTTGTAAGGGAGAAACTGAATAATTCCCTGGTCATTGGTGAAGACCTTGTCAAAGAAAAGATAGCCGCGGGAATACCTTATGTGATCAGGTATAAAATGCCTGAGGATCATTGGGTTGAATTTCAGGATGCCGTAAGAGGTGAAATGGAGGTCAATACAAGGACCCTGGATGATAAGATCCTGCTAAAGGCAGACGGAATGCCAACCTACCACCTGGCCAATGTGGTGGATGATCATCTGATGGAGATCAGCCATGTGATCCGTGGTGAGGAATGGCTCCCCTCAACCCCTTTACATATATTATTGTATGAAGCATTTGGATGGCAGGATACCATGCCTATCTTCGCACATATGCCACTTACCTTAAAGCCGGACGGGCAGGGAAAACTCAGTAAACGAGACGGAGACAGGCTTGGATTTCCGGTTTTTCCTTTGGCATGGACACAACCTGATACCGGGGAAATCTCAAGCGGATACCGTGAATCGGGTTATTTCCCGGAAGCATTCATCAATATCCTGGCTTTATTGGGCTGGAACCCGGGTACCGAACAGGAAATATTCTCCATGGATGAACTTATCGAGGCGTTTTCACTTGAGCGGATCGTAAAAGCCGGTTCACGGTTCGATCCAGAAAAGGCCAAATGGTTCAACCATCAATACCTGGTTAAGAAAAGCAGTGATGAACTGGCTGCATGGTTCACCGGTGAGTTGGAACAACGGGACCTTAAGTTTGAGTCTTTATACATTAGCAAGGCACTCGACCTGGTAAAGGAACGGGTATTTTTGCTGACTGACCTGTGGGAACAGTCCTGGTTTTTATTTCAGGCACCTTCGGGTTACGATGAAAAAGTTGTCAGGAAGGCTTGGAAAGAAGACAGTGATGTACTTCTGGGCGAGTTATATGAATCGTTGGAATTGGTGGAACCCTTCACCGCCGGTCAGATTGAACCTGTCGTTAAAGACCTGGCAGAAAGCCTGGGAGCAGGTTTTGGCAAGCTGATGAACCCGCTCCGGCTTTCCCTTGTGGGATCCAACATTGGTCCGGGATTGATGGAGATGATGGAGCTGCTGGGCAAAGAAGAAGTACTTCAGCGCATCAACAGGGCCATTCAATCGATCAAATAGGCCAATTTACTCAATCTCCTTTATCAACTCAAGGTATTTCTTGTAAGGGATGGCCGGCATGCTCTGTGCCTGGAATGCCCCGTTTGCCTGGCTGATAATAGAAACCTTGGCTGCAACCTGTTCATCAGGTGCTTCATAAATATCCAGGAAATCAAATTGCCCCAGCAATGCATAATGTGCCAGGAATTTTACTTCCGGACAGGTTTCCTTCACCTGGTCAAGCCAGGTCCTTCCCAGCTGAGCCCTGTCTTTCATCTGCTTGGAAAGATCAGGAGATAATTTCGTCAGAAGAATGTAGGTAGGCATGGTTATCTGGATTTGATGATTTTATATAAAGTTACGGCATTACAGGGGCTCAAGGCAAGCGTTCGTTATGTTTTTTTAGGTCAGCAATACATTCATTCAACGATACTAATCGAATAAGTTGCTTTATTCCCTTGAAACTCAACAATCAAGGGTTCTATTATCCCATTACGGTGGGCATATTGATTACCAGACCTTGAAAGGGAAAAATTTTCGGGTTCAATCATCATAAATTTGATTTTTTGTCCTTCCAATTCAAGTATAGCTTCCTTATTGTCAATCTGAATATTGGTGGATATCTTACCATTGAAAGTAAGCATAGGCCAGGTCACCCTCATGGGGACTATGTCTCCAATAAGTTCATCCTCAACAGTAATACCTCCTTTTTTAACCTTGATTGTTTCTATGATTGTAAGCGACTTATCTTGAATATCCTTAAGGTGGTATGTCACGCTAAACCGGACCACTCCCTTAGATTCTTCTAATATATCAATGACGGGATCATCCGGCACCAATTCTGCCAATGAAGACCATGTACCATCGCTATTCTGCCATGATGGGCCGGTGGCAATTGAGATCCCTTCACCGCTGTATTTCGAGGCACATCCATCCGAAGGTCCCAGCTGGGGATGACCTCCCACGATATGAATCCTTAAAATACCAGTAGGATTATAAATCTGATCCCCCCTGGTATCATATTCGAGATATGATTGATCCGCAGAAGCAATGATTTTGTGAAATGGGTCTTGAATGGTTACTACATAGCCCCCAATATCAGCAGGAACAGCCTTTTCTACGATGGCATCATCGGAAAACTGCCAGGCTTGTGCTAACATTGAAGTTGCCAGCATATTGTAGCAGGTATGTACCGAATAATCTTCATATCCATGTTTTGCTTCAATGGGATACTTGTTTTTTACTATATAGCCAGATCCGTCCGGCCTTATCCATTCCATAATATTGACCAGTGACAACATGGCTGCACGTTTAAATGCCCCGGCAATTTCCATTTCCCCGGCTTTAGCATATTCCATGGCATAAATTTCGAAAACCACGCATTGTTCCGCTTCATTCCATATATGATGGCTGCTCCGGAAACCGGTAGGCAGCTCACCAAAGGGAGATTGAAGAAATAAAGACATCCAGGCTCCTTTCCATGTTATATCCCTGTACTGATCATAAAATGCTCCATGATAACCTAATGCCAGCATTCCGCTCAGATAATGCCGGGCAAATAAATCGTAAGGAAGAGGATTCCCATTTTGATTA
>RCNB010002980.1_pt1 | contig 10198 bp, 7 predicted proteins | sample 2041321 | NCBI WGS metagenome assembly RCNB01 (sample SAMN09708232, study PRJNA481090) | Marine sediment metagenome, whole genome shotgun sequencing project.
CAAATCCTCCTGTTGGCTGAAGTCCAGAAAACAGGTTCGATGAATCTCACATACTATGGGCGAACTCAGGAGATGACGACAGCTACTTTCTCCGCTCGGGCAGTCGATATGGCTACAGGGATATCCGTTGCAACACCGGCAAGCGGTTCAATCAAGTTTACGTCGCTTAATATGGAAAAAAATTTCAAGGAAACAATTACTTCTGCTGCCGGTAGTGTGGGACCGGAGGTCAGGGGGTATTGGAAAGAAAAGCTGAAGTGATATGCAGGGATAAATCATGTTAAGAATTTACAACACACTTGCCGGAAAGAAGGAAGTATTCCACCCCATAGAGTCCGGTAAAGTCCGCATCTATGTATGCGGACCAACAGTTTACGATGCTTGTCACATTGGCCATGCCCGTTCAGTGATCGTATTTGATGTCATTGTGCGTTATTTTCGTTCCCAAGGCTATGACGTGACATATATTCGCAACTTTACCGATATAGATGATAAGATCATCAATCGGGCCAATGAGCTGGGTACATCTACCAAGGAATTGTCGGAAAGGAATATTCAGGGGTTTTACGATGACATGGATGCCCTCAAGGTGCAGCGGGCTACCGTGGAGCCAAAGGCAACAGAGTATATCTCGCAGATTATCGAGTTAATTGAACGACTTTTTGAACAAGAGCTTGCCTACAAAGCAGGCGGGGATGTCTTTTATGCAGTAGAACGGTTTAAAGATTACGGCAAACTCTCCGGCCGCAAGCTTGAAGATATGTTGGCAGGTGCTCGGGTAGAGGTAGATGGGAGAAAACGCAATCCACTCGATTTTGTTCTCTGGAAAGGTGCAAAACCGGGGGAGCCTATGTGGGAAAGTCCGTGGGGTAAAGGACGGCCAGGCTGGCATATCGAGTGTTCGGCTATGAGTACGCATTTTTTGGGGGAGAATTTTGATATTCACGGAGGCGGTAAAGACTTGATGTTTCCACATCACGAAAATGAGATTGCCCAATCGGAAGGTGCCTTCGGGAAGCCTTTTGCCAATTTCTGGGTGCACAACGGTTTTGTCCAAATCAATAAGGAGAAGATGTCCAAATCGCTTGGGAATTTTCTTATGATCAAAGACCTTGTAAGAGAATATCATCCGGAGACCATACGCCTTTTCCTCCTTTCCTGTCACTACCGCAGCCCAGTAGATTTTACAAAAGATGCCATGCAAGAGGCTGAAGCGGGCCTTGAAAAGATATATGCTTCATTGGAAAGACTTACACAGTTCGTCGGTTCACACACTATCCGTAGTGACGCCGGTGTTGCCGGAGAGTTTTGGACACGTTTTTGTGAGGCAATGGATGACGATTTTAACACTGCCCGTGCCATTGGATTCGTGTTCGACTCAGTGCGACAAGCAAATCGTGTCTTAGATGATATGGGAAAGTCCGATAACTTTCAGGACAAAGAGATGCTTCACTCTCTTTATGCGGATCTAATGAGCGCAGGGGAGATCTTGGGATTGGGAACGGAGGCGCCTTCCGAATTCTTTGAACAAAAGAAGGCAAGAAGCCTCGGTGATGAAGGTGTTGATGAGGCGTTGATTGAAAAGCTTGTTGCTGAACGCCTTCAGGCACGAAAAGAAAAAGATTGGGCAAGGGCGGATCAGGTTCGTGATCGGCTAACTGCCATGAACATTGTATTAGAAGATCGGTCAGAGGGAACTGTATGGAAGGTGAAAAACTAGGGGAGTTGATCCTTGCCGGGCTTTAGGCTGATTTCAGGTTTTGAGCCTAGGAGTGACCAACCAAAAGCGATTGAGGAATTGAGCGATGGTATTATAGAGGGCAAACGCAACCAGGTCCTCTTGGGAGTAACCGGTTCCGGCAAGACCTTTACCATGGCCCATGTGATTGCCAAGGTCCAAAAACCCACCTTGATTATTGCCCCCAACAAGACACTGGCTGCCCAGCTCTACTGCGAGTTTAAGACCCTATTTCCGGAAAACGCCGTCGAATTCTTTGTAAGCTATTATGATTACTACCAACCTGAAGCGTACCTGCCCGCAGCCGATACTTATATTGAAAAAGATGCCTCAATCAATGAGACGATTGACCGATTACGGCATTCGGCCACCCGTTCGGTCCTCGGCAGGCGTGATGTGATCGTTGTTGCAAGCGTATCTTGTATCTTTGGCCTTGGGGCGCCGGAAGACTATCTCGAAATGTGCCTCGAGGTGACATGCGGAATGGACTTTGAGCGAGATGTAATGCTTGCCAGGTTTGTGTCGATGCAATATACGCGAAACGACTATGACTTCTATCGGGATACATTCAGGGTCAGGGGAGACCGCGTGGAGATTTTTCCCAGTTACGAGGAGGAAAAGGCGATACGAATTGAGTTTTTTGGTGATACTGTTGAAAGTATCAGTGAAATAGATCCGCTAAGGGGAAAGGTCATTAGATCCCACGACAAAATAGTGATCTTCCCGGCCAGTCACTACGTGGCCACAAAGGTAACACTGAAACATGCTGTAAAATCGATCAAAGAGGAACTTAAAGAACGTATCGAGCACTTCAGGGCAATCAAGAAGTTGATTGAGGCACAACGGATTGAAGAACGTACGGATTTTGATCTGGAGATGATCCAGGAACTTGGTTATTGCCACGGCATTGAAAACTACTCGCGACACCTAACGGGGAGAAGTCCCGGGGAATCGCCACCAAGTCTGCTATCTTACTTTCCTGAAGACTGTCTTGTCTTCATCGATGAAAGCCATATCGGAGTGCCTCAAATACGGGGCATGTATCACGGAGATCGGTCCAGGAAAGAGACACTGGTGGCGTATGGTTTTCGGCTGCCTTCGGCCCTGGATAACAGACCGCTTAATTTTGAAGAGTTCAATCAAAAGGTTGCCCAACTGGTCTTTGTGTCAGCCACTCCGGGTGACTATGAACTGGAATTGGTCCAAGGAGATGTGACAGAGCAGATTATTCGTCCTACAGGTCTTGTTGATCCAGTCATAATTGTAAGGCCTGCTGAAAGCCAGGTGGACGATTTGCTTGAAGAGGTGCGAATTAGGGAAGAGCGTGGTGAAAGAGTCCTGGTAACAACACTTACAAAACGGATGGCAGAGGACCTTACTGATTACTATGAGGGGTTGGGTGTGAGAGTGCGTTATCTCCACTCTGACATCAAGACAATGGAACGCATGGAAATCATACGAGATCTCCGCCTCGGGGAGTTTGATGTGCTTGTTGGCATCAACCTTCTTAGAGAGGGTTTGGATCTGCCGGAGGTGAGTCTGGTTGCCATCTTGGATGCAGATAAAGAAGGGTTTCTTCGTTCAGAACGTTCCTTGGTGCAAACTTGTGGACGGGCTGCCAGGAACGTGTTTGGCACTGTCATTTTTTATGCGGATCACGTTACGCGTTCAATGCAAAGGGCCCTTGATGAGACAAACAGGAGGCGAGACATTCAGGTGGCATATAATGAGGTCCACGGGATTACTCCGGAAACTATACAAAAGGATATTACGAACATCCTCAATTCTGTCTACGAGGCTGATTACGTAAGTATGCCTGTGATTTCAGAACATAAAGCGGAATTCAAAACATTGGATGACCTTGATAAGATGATCAGGCGGCTTCAAAATGAGATGAATGAGGCAGTAAAGGATTTGACCTTTGAGAAGGCGGCGGAGTTAAGGGATGAGATCAAAGAATTGCAAAAACTAGATATGGATTTGAGGTGAAAGATGATCGATATTGTAAAGAAATTTTTTGGAAAGACCCAGCAGGATACTTCTCAGGGGAAACAAAGGGATGAATCTCATGACATCCGCATAGCAACTTGCGCTGTCTTGCTTGAGATGGCCAATATAGATGGTGAATTCAGTGAATCAGAAAAAGAGCATGTTATTTCTGCCTTAAAGAGTGATTACGACTTAAGTAATGAACATGCTGCTGCGCTCCTGGAGGCTTCAAACGAAGAGCGGGAGGGGAGTATTGACTTATGGCAATTTACCAATCGCATTAACCGGAACTATTCCAGGGAGGAGAAAATCCAGATTATTGAAACTGTTTGGGAAGTTGCATATAAGGACGGAAGGCTTGACAAGCACGAGGATTATCTGGCTCATAAACTTGCTAAACTCCTTCATCTGTCCCATAAAGAGCTTATTGACGCCAAATTAAAGGTGATCAAGCCCGGGAGGACCACATCGTCCCAGTATTCCGATTGAGGCCAGCCCCCCATTTATGACTCCTCTCTTGCTATTCCTCTAATAATAATATCATCATAGGCAGACATGATATCTCTTCTGCTGATTAACCCAAGGAGTTTTCTTGAATCCGTGGTGTCTATAACAGGAAGCATGGAAAAATCTCCCTGGATAATTTTTGTGAGGGCTCTAAACAAGTTGTCATCCGCTGTAACAGTAACCAGATTCCTTGTCCCGATATCCAGCACCGTTAGTCTCTCTACATCTTTTTGCTCAAAAGCCTTCTGACAATCTGACAGAGAAACTACAGCTGTCAACCGTCCCTGGGCGTCAAGGACAGGAAAGGTATTAGGCTTGCTGTTGTGAATGAAATTTAAAAGTTTATTAATCTCCATATCCGCTCTTATGCTTTGCGGTTTACGTTTCATAGCCAAACGCACAGGGATGTTCTTGAGCTGAGTAATCTCTCGGTCTGCAGCAAGATCTTGTGTTTGACGACCCGATTTGATTTCTTCTACTCTCTGATTGTAAAATTGAATTACCTCTCTTCTGTCCAGCATGCCAATCAGGGCTTTTGGGTCTTCGTCTTTTACCACAGGAAGTCTTTGAATGTTTCGAATGATAAATTTCTTGAGTACCTCATTGAGATCCTCAGAGGGTGTTGTTGAAATAATTTCCGGATTGGCAATATCTTTCATAAGTACAAGATCCTGCATATTCTTGTCAAAAAGGATCCTTCTCACATCATTGATGGAAAATATCCCACTCATTTGATTGTTACTATCTGCTACTGGGAAGTAGTGTTGATCCGTAGAAGAAAATATGTTCCTAAAGGCCCGGAGTGACATGTCTTCAGGAACCAGTTCCACCTTTCGCACTTGGGGCATAAGCTCCTTTACTCTGATGGCGCCAAGGACATCGACGAAAAAAGCGCCCCTGTGCGCATTGGACTCGAGTTTAGTTCGTACCTGCTTTTCATAGATGGTCCATTTTCGCGAGAGCAAATAGCACAACAAACAGACCAGCAGGCTTGGCAGAAGTAGATGATAGGAGTTGGTCATTTCACTTACAAAGATAATGGTTGAAATAGGTGCATTGGAAACAGCGGCAAAAAAACCTGCCATGCCTACAACCACGAAGGCTCCAGGTTCAGTCACAATGCCAGGCATGATGTTATGAAAGATTCTTCCCACAGCCCCTCCAAGGGTCCCACCTATAACAACAGATGGACCAAAAACACCCCCGCTTCCCCCTGATCCGATCGAAAACGAAGTAGTGAATATCTTGCCAAATGCTATGCCTAAAAGGAGTAATGTGGGCAGTTCGTTGTTAAGGGCCATTTGTGCGGAACCATAACCAAAAGCGAGTGTTTCTCGAAGGAAAAAGCAACCTATTGCACCGGTGCAAAGCCCACCAATAGCTGGTTTAAGGTGGTTTGGAATCTTTATTTTTTTGAAAAACCGGTTTATTCCGTAAAAGGACTTAACGTACAAGATGCCCGCGGGGACCAAGATAAAAGCCAGTACGATGTAAGGGCCCAGTTCTATCGGATTATGAAAGACAAAATCGGGAGACTCAAAAAGAGACCCCCATCCGAAGACGAGGCAAAAGATACAATAGCCAACGACTGAAGAAATACCCGCAGGGATGATAACCTCGGACTCAAACTCAGGCTCACGGTAGAGAACTTCAGCCGCAAATAGGGCGGCTGCTAAAGGAGCCCGAAATATACTCCCGATACCGGCCCCCATACCTGCTGCCAACATAATTCGGCGTTGGCGTTCAGACAGGTTCAACTTGGTTGCAAGGAATGACCCGAACCCAGCCCCAATTTGGGCGATAGGTCCCTCCCTGCCACCTGATCCCCCGGAGGTTATAGTAAGCGCCGAAGCAATGGTTTTTATGAAGGGTATTCGCGCCCTAACGAATCCACCCAGGTTATGGTAGGAATCAATAGCAGCATCGGTGCCATGCCCTTCTGCCTCTGGTGCAAAAGTATAGACCAGCCACCCGCTGACAAGGCCTCCAAGGGCCGGGAGGAAAAGGAGCATCCATGGCTTAAGTGATTCTCCCGTCGGCGGGAAAAGATGGGTTTCTCCGGCCGGCGCATGGGGCCTATAGCCCGCCAACTGTTCTAAAAATACATACAAACCCACCTGACAAAGGTACTGAAAAGCAATAGCGCCTAAGCCTGCAATAAGCCCGATTAACACATAATAGAATACCCACTTCCCTGTGCTTATAATCTGGGAAGGCTCTTTCTTGGAACCGGCATGCTCTAACTGTTGTTTTTTGTCCAAAACTATTGCCATTTTGCTAAATGTTTGGTAGTAACTGGATAGTTATCTGGTACCCATCCATAAATGCCTTTGAGCCGAATGGGCGCTAGCGTAAGTTTCCAATTGAAGCTTTTGCTTCCCGGTAAGGAAGTTCACCGTCTTTTATAGCTTCCTTCCAGCCCGCTAAAACGGCGGGCATTCCAGGAAGCGTGCCGGCCAGAAATAAGCAATTGCAAGGTCAAGGAAAACAAAGGATTGCGCAGAGGCGTACTGTGGTACGCCGCACAAGCAACACCGCAGCTTGACGCAGAGATCGCGGAAAAGGGCCATTTCTGGATGGAAACTATCTGATACCCGTGGTTTCCTAAAGGCATGAGTCGCCTTTATAGCGCTGCTAAGTTTTTTGGTCAAGGGAAAAGGGGTAGCACCTGGACTGAAGGAGGTCAAAATGTTCCTATCCAAACGAATCAATGCAATTAAGCCGTCCCCTACCCTTGCCATAAATGCAAAGGCAGTTGCAATGAAGCTATCGGGAGCAGATGTAATCAGTTTCGGCGTTGGAGAACCGGACTTTGATACACCAAAGCATATCCGACAAGAGGCACAACGTGCCATGGATGAGGGGATGACGCGGTATACGGCTGTCGGCGGAATTCCCGAACTCAAAGACGCGATAGTAGAAAAATTCCTCAAAGACAATAATCTATCTTATGAACACGGACAGGTGATGGCTTCCTGTGGAGGTAAACATGTTCTCTACAATCTGGCACAGGCCATCCTCGACCCTGGGGATGAAGTGATTATTCCTGCCCCTTACTGGGTATCGTATCCGCCCATTGCAGTCCTAGCCGGCGCCAAGCCTGTAATTGTGGAAACAAAGGAGTCCGACAACTTCAAGCTATCTCCCGAAGCTCTTGAAAAGGCTATTAATGCTCGCACAAAGTTATTAGTTCTAAACAGCCCTTCCAACCCAACTGGAACCATCTATAGCCAAGCGGAGTTGCAAGCCTTGGCAGCAGTAATCCTTAGGCATGATATTGCCGTCGTCTCAGATGAAATCTATGAAAAGCTTCTTTTTGACGACAATTCATTTTGCGGCATCGCCCAACTCAGCGAAGACATCAAAACAAAAACATTTGTTGTCAACGGAGTTTCTAAAACCTATGCCATGACAGGTTGGCGCATTGGATATGTGGCTGGTAACAGCGAAGCCATTGCAGCAATGACAAAGATCCAGAGTCAAAGTACATCAAACCCCAACTCCATGGCCCAAAGGGCCGCAGTCGCAGCATTGACGGGACCACAGGATTTAGTACAAGAAATGGTACAGGCATTCGACGAACGGCGCAGATATTTGGTAGGTCGCTTGAATAGTGTGCCAGGTATTCACTGCAACATGCCTGATGGTGCTTTTTATGGTTTTGCTAATTTCAGTAACTATTTCGGCAGGGAGAAAAATGGTAAGGTAATTAACGGTTCAGGGGACCTATGTGAATACTTATTGACCGAAGCGCAAGTGGCCCTAGTACCAGGCATTGCCTTTGGTGCGGACAGTTTTGTAAGATTTTCCTATGCTACAAGCCTTGAGCTTATAACAAAGGGGCTTGACAGGATAGAAAAGGCACTCAAAAAGCTTAGCCATTGATCAATGGCCCACGGCGCTATAATGGACGTATGGCCACTGATCAATGACTTGTGATCATTTTTAACGGCCTCCTCGCTTGGATGCCTTCAAGGGGTTGACCTTGCCCGTTTTTGTTTTGTTTACATCCTTTACGTGTGTAGCCATGTTACATTTGCCGGCCTTCCACTTCAGGGACGGGTCTGGACAAGCAGCACAGTACCACCCACCGGGAAAACCGGAACTGCGATCACATCCGTCGCATTCTTCGACAATCTGATGACAAGTACCGCCATTAAAAGAGCAACCTTTCTTTGTCATGAAGACACACTCTACTCCTGGCTTTGCCATTGTACAGTCCATTGGAATCACCTCCTTCGTGTCTATTTTCGAGATTTACGCAAAAACATATATTATAAATGATTATCTAGAGATTAGTCAAGGAAATTTCAACTCATTTAGATTTCACCCCACAAAAGATCGCTTTTCGGATACCCTGGGCTCACTGGAACGTCTCTTGCATAGACCAAATATACATGATAACAAATAAAATGGGCTCATAAAATCAAAGTGAAAGATTAAAAAGGCCTCGCATTTTAGAATCTTTCAAACCAACCTTCTTTTGCCTAAATTCAGGCTAAGTGATTAGGGGGGAGACATGCCGATCTATTTATGGCAAGGACAAGACAGGAAGGGAGCAATCCAGAAGGGCGAAATAGAGGCTACCGATGAGACCGCTGTTAACGCACAACTGCGCCGCATGCGTATTAAGCCTACAAAAATAAAGAAAAAGCCGAAAGACCTTTTCGAAAATGTTTCTTTCTTGCAGCCCAAGATTCACACTTCTGATGTTGTTGTTTTTGCTCGACAATTTGCAACCATGATCAATGCCGGCCTTCCGCTCATTCAATGCCTAGACATCTTGCAGTCACAGCAAGAGAATAAGACCTTCAAGAAATTGCTCAAGGAAACCAAGGAAAAAGTAGAAGGAGGTTCTACGCTGGCGGATGCCTTGGGCAAGTACCCTGGGACATTCGATAACCTCTTTGTTAATATGGTTGCTGCGGGAGAGACCGGCGGAATCCTTGATACGATTCTGGACCGGCTTTCCAGCTACATGGAAAAGGCCCTGAAGCTCAAAAAACAAGTTAAATCAGCTATGACATACCCGATTATCGTTCTTATTATTGCCGCTTTGGTAGTCGGCGTTATTTTGATTTTTGTAATCCCCGTTTTTGAAAAGATGTTTGCAGATTTTGGCGGCGCGCTTCCCATGCCAACTCAGATAGTTATAGTCCTTAGCGACTTTGCAAAAAGTAATGTCCTGTACATGATTGGCGCTCTCATTGTTTTTAGCTTTGTCTTTAAGCGATTTTATGCCAGCGAAAGAGGGCGTACGATAATTGACGACCTTATGCTTAAGTTACCCGTGTTTGGTACGCTACTGAGAAAAGTCGCCGTTGCCAAATTCACTCGTACACTTGGTACAATGGTTAGTAGTGGAGTACCCATACTAGACGCACTAAGTATTACGGCAAAGACGTCGGGCAACAAAACAGTGGAAACTGCTATTTACTCGGTTCGAAAGGCTATTAGTGAAGGGCAGACAATGTCGAACCCTTTGGCCGAAAGCGGGGTATTCCCATCCATGGTTTGCCAAATGGTTGCCGTCGGTGAATCAACGGGGGCCCTGGACTCCATGCTGGAAAAGATTGCTGACTACTACGACGATGAAGTTGATTCAGCCGTTGACAACCTCACCTCTATGATTGAGCCTTTCATGATGGTCTTTTTGGGTGTAACGATCGGTGGCTTGGTCATTTCCATGTATCTACCAATATTCAAAATGGCCGGCATGGTCGGTGGTTAGGGCTGGGTCATGTAATGAGTGTCTCAAGATTGACGACTTCGCAAAAAGTCTGATTTAAACGGTCTTGAAAGAAGTTCAAGTTCAAGGCGTGCATACTGTCCTCAAGCCACTTCAGTGGCGCTATTTTGTAATCATGAGGCGTACTTATCGTACGTTGAATGATTACGAAATACAGCACAACGCAGACACGCAGTGAAGCGTAGCGCTAACTTGGACTTTTTACGAGACCGTCA
>RCNB010004323.1_pt1 | contig 10197 bp, 8 predicted proteins | sample 2041321 | NCBI WGS metagenome assembly RCNB01 (sample SAMN09708232, study PRJNA481090) | Marine sediment metagenome, whole genome shotgun sequencing project.
CTAAACCGATTAAGCCTAAACCGATTAAGCCTAAGCTAATCAGACCGAAGCTGATTGATCCTAGGCCATTTGACCGAGACTGGAAAGCGGACTAAAACCGCACTAATCTGCTGACGATAAAAAAAGACCGCAATGACTGCGGTCTTAATTTCGATTTAAGATTTAAGCTGCGAGGCCACTTCTGCCGCAAAGTCTTCAACTTTCTTTTCGATCCCTTCGCCCACTTCATAGCGAATGAATCGGCTTACTTTAGCTTTGGTTGATGCCAAAAGCTTTTCGACGCTAACTTCTGGGTCCTTGACAAACGGCTGGCCCATCAGGGTAATCTCACCAATAAACTTCTTCATACGTCCCTGAATCATCTTCTCGATAATTTCAGCTGGTTTGCCACTCGCCTCAGCTTGCGCAATGAGTATCCCCTTTTCTTTTTCAACAAACTCTGCTGGCACCGATTCCGTATTCAGGAATTGAGGATTGGCGGCAGCCACATGCATCGCAACATCCCGCGCCATCTCGGCATCAGCATCACTCTCAACCAATACACCTATCCGAGCGCCATGAAGATAAGAAGCGACTCCATGATCAGAACTCACCATCTCGAAACGTCGGACCTGGATATTTTCTCCGACTTTGGCGATCAGTGCTTGGCGCGCTTCTTCAACCGTCTGACCGTCCGATAGGCCAATTGCAGAGAGCTGTTCGACTGAGGCAGGTTGATGTTCAAAAATCGCAGCCAAAACGGCATCAGCGAAGACTTGGAAGTTCTCATCCTTGGCGACAAAGTCGGTTTCAGAGTTAATTTCCAAAATCACAGCCTTCTTGCCATCTTTGCTAACACTAGCCTTAATCACACCGTCCGCGGCAACTCGACCGGCTTTCTTATCAGCCTTAGCTGCGCCCGATTTGCGCATCAGCTCAGCTGCAGCTTCGATATTGCCATCAGTTTCGACCAACGCTTTTTTGCACTCCATCATGCCTGCGCCCGTCCGTTCGCGCAGTTCTTTTACCAATGATGCTGATATTGCCACTTAAAATACCTCAGTTTTTCAACAGTTTAGGGTAACGTACGCGCCGTTAATCCTTGCTCGCAGCCTTCTTCACTGCCGCCTTTTTGGTTGCCGCTTTCTTGGTTGCCGCTTTTTTCGGCGCTGCCTTCTTAACGGCTTCCTTAACTTCCGCGTCCTTCACCACTGGTTCTTCCGCTTCATCAGCTACCGCTTCGCTTGCAACCGTTTCGGTAGCCGCAGCCGCTGGAACCGCTTTGGCGTCATCCAGTTTCGACTCTGGCTCGACTGCTTCTTCCGCCCCTGCCGTTGACTCAGGCGCAGTTTCAACGATTCCCTCTTCACTATCAGCAGCCGAGGCTTCATCCGGATCGCTTAACTTAGCTTTCGCTTTTCTGGTGCTAACTTTCACACCAGATTTGGTATCAGCTTCAGAGTCGCTCTTGACTTCAATTAATTCCCCAGTGTTTTCAGCGCTGCCAGAGATACTCTGCTTGGCGTCAAGCACTGCATCTGCAACTAAGCGGGTATATAATTTAATCGCACGCATCGAGTCATCATTACCGGGAATGATGTAATCGATATCTCGTGGTGAATTATTGGTATCAACGATACCAACCACTGGAATACCAAGCTTCGTCGCTTCTTTGACCGCAATCTTCTCGTAACCCACGTCAACCACAAACAAAACGTCGGGCAGACCATTCATTTCACTAATGCCACCGAGGGTTTTTTGTAATTTGTCTTGCTCACGCGATAATTGCAGAATTTCTTTTTTGTTGATTTTTTCGTAAGAGTTGCTTTCTGCCATCGTTTGAAGCTCTTTGAGACGCTTGATCGACGCACGAACTGTACGAAAATTGGTCAACATGCCACCTAACCAACGATGATTGACAAACGGCATGCCACAACGTTCGGCTTCTTTCTGCACTGCCTCGCTGGCGGCACGTTTAGTGCCCACAAACATAATTTTGCCTCGCTTAGACGCAACCTTGCCGAGGTAATTGACCGCATCACGGCACATTGGCATGGTTTCTTCGAGGTTAATAATGTGAATTTTATTACGCTCGCCATAAATAAAGGGAGCCATTTTAGGATTCCAGAAACGGGTTTGGTGACCGAAATGCACGCCCGCTTCCAACATTTCACGCATAGTGACGTTAGACATATTATCTCCAGATGTCTGGTGGATGGATTATCCATCCGGGGTTGAGCCTCCACATACCCGACGCCTACGACCCGCTCTCTGGTTTAAGACGGGCACCCATAAGCGCGTTATGGCATGTGTGTGATTTATTGCAACGCCCAGATGTCAGCTTGATTATCAAGTTGAATACCAGATGCTGCAGATTGATGGGTCTTTGAAGCTGCCTTTGACAACAAACTTCGACCTCATTGCTCTCGACTATTGCCGAGCGCGCGCGCTTTATACCATAATCAACTTATCTCAACAACCAGCAAGCTAGAATTCATGGGTGTCAGCATAAAAAGTGAAGCAGAAATCGAAAAAATGAGAACTGCCGGCCGATTAGCGGCAAACGTGCTCCATATGATCGAGCCACACATCATTCCCGGGGTCACCACTCAACAATTGAATGATATTTGCCATGAATTCATCGTCGAACAGCAGAAATCAGTGCCCGCGCCGCTCAATTACCGAGGTTTTCCGCGTTCAATATGCACTTCGGTGAACCACGTCGTTTGTCACGGCATCCCGGCCGAGAAGAAACTCAAAAACGGCGACATTATTAACGTGGACATCACGGTCATCAAAGATGGATATCATGGTGACACCAGCCGAATGTTTTCAGTCGGAAAATCAACGATTCAGGGCGAACGAATTAGCCGAATCGCTTACGACTGCATGAAAATTGGAATCGAAATGATTAAACCAGGCATTCGCCTTGGCGACATCGGCCACGCGATTCAAACCTATGCGGAAAAAAACAACTGCAGCGTGGTCAGAGAATATTGCGGTCACGGGATTGGCACGGTCTTCCATGAAGACCCCCAAGTCTTGCACTACGGCAAGCCAAACACCGGCCTGATGCTTGAAGCTGGGATGATCTTCACGGTCGAACCTATGATCAACTTAGGCAAACGTCATGTTAAATTACTGCCCGATGAATGGACCGTAGTCACTAAGGACCACAGTCTTTCAGCTCAATGGGAACATACTAACCTGGTTACTAAAACCGGCTTCGAGGTGCTAACAATGCATCCCGATTATGGCTTTTAGGTTCTTTTCGTCGCGACTAGCTCGGCTTGTTTTGGCTCAGGTCAGTGCAGTCCAGCCTATTTCCAGCAATCTTTCTGCACACCATGGATTGTCCAAACTGCGGAAAAAAACCAATGTTCTCTAGCATCACGCCGTATTTACGGAAAGCCGAATCAACCGAAGGATTGACGGCAGCGCCAATCATCGAGGGTCTAAAGGCCGCCAATGAGAAGATTTATCTCGATTTCGACAATGGCGTCGAGATAGAGTCTTTGTTGCGCGCAAAGGCTGACTTGATTGATCAAGTTTTACTTTTTTGTTTCGAATTCCACATCTCAACGACCGAACGGCAACATCTGAGTCTGGTCGCAGTCGGTGGATATGGGCGCGCCGAGATGGCGCCTGGTTCCGATATTGACTTAATGATCTTGACCGCGCGTCGAGTCGATAAAAACTGTCAACAGCAAATCTCTGCATTTCTCACCTTTCTTTGGGACATTGGCCTCGAAATTGGTCACAGCGTTCGCCGCGTGAAAGACTGCATTGCCGAGGGCAAGGCAGACATTACGGTGATGACGACCATCATCGAGTCACGACTAATCACCGGTAATGAGTCACTATACGATCAATTTCAGCAAGCAATCTCACCTAAAAAGCTGTGGTCATCAATCGCTTTTTTCGAGGCTAAGCTAGAAGAACAGAAAAACCGTCATCTGCGCTTCAACGACACCGCCTACAATCTTGAGCCGAACATCAAAGAAGGTCCAGGAGGATTACGCGACATTCAGATTATTGGCTGGGTTGCGAACCGCCATTTCGGCGACAAGTCGTTTCGCGAACTAGTCGACCATAATTTTATTACCGAGCCCGAGTATGAGTTGCTCAACGCAGGGCAACAACATCTTTGGCGAGTTCGCTTCGCTTTGCATCGGATAGCCGGACGCCGTGAGGATCGGTTGTTGTTCGATTACCAAAATGAAATTGCGACGGCTTTTGGTTTTAAATCGAGTGAACACAATCTTGCGATTGAGCAGTTCATGCAGCAATACTACCGAACTATCATGGACCTCGAACGCTTGAGTGAAATGCTGTTGCAAATCTTCAAGGAGGAGATCTTACTCACCGCCTCACGCAAAAAAGTCACTGCAATCAATTCCAGGTTCAACCTCCGCAATGACTATATCGAAGTGACCAATGCGGAAGTTTTCAAACAGCAGCCATCCGCTTTGATGGAGTTATTTCTATTAATTTCAACCCATCAACAGTGCCGTGGGGTGACTGCTTCAACGATTCGCTTAGTGCGCGAACATTTATATTTAGTCGATGAAGATTATCGCAGCGATGAATACGTCAACCAACTGTTTATGCAACTGATGAGTGCACCCAATGGGATGACGCACCAAATGCGACGAATGAACTCATATGGCTTTCTAGCCGCTTATATTCCGGCGTTTGCGAAAATTACCGGGCGAATGCAATACGACCTCTTCCACGCCTTTACGGTGGACCAACACACCATTTTCGTGATTCGAAATTTGCGCCGTTTCGCACTAGATAAACATCAGGAAGAGTTTCCATTTTGTAACCTCGTCTATAGCAAGCTGGAAAACCCATGTTTACTCTACTTAGCCGCTTTGTTCCATGACATAGCCAAAGGCCGAGGCGGAGACCATTCGAAATTAGGCGCAGAAGAAGCAATGCACTTCTGCCAACAACACAAGCTCAATCGCAAAGAAACTCGGGTCGTTTCACAATTAGTGCGAGACCACTTGCTGATGTCAGTTACCGCCCAGCGAAAAGATATCAACGACCCGGAGGTGGTGCATGATTTTACCCGCCAAGTGGGCAGTATCGACATGCTTAACTACTTATATTTGCTCACCGTGGCCGACATTCGCAGCACCAATCCGAAGTTATGGAACAACTGGAAAGATGCTTTGTTAAAACAGCTTTACCAAGCGACCGAAGCAGTGATTCGACGCGGCGTTGAACATGCGCCTGACATCGACGACATCGTTCAAGAAAATCGCGATGATGCGATTGAACAGATGACGAACTCGGCTTTTAGTGGCGCGCAAGTTAATTCGGTTTGTGACCGTGTTCCGGGTGATTATTTTTTACGCCACCATCCGCTCGAAATAGCTTGGCATGTGGAAACCATTCTCAGCAACCCTAAGCAAACGCACTTAATCAGCATTCGTCAGGCGCCGCACACTAAGAACACTAAGCTATTCGTTTATGGAGATGAAGTGCCTCACGTGTTTTCACGGGTGACAGGCGTATTGGGCGCATTGGGGTTAGGCATTGTAAATGCTGAAATTTTCACCACAAGCGACCATAAAATCATGGATACTTTTATTATCCAAGATCAAAATAATCAAGCAGTGACCGAAGCCGGAATTTTACAAGAGCTTGAAAGCAGGTTATTGCGATCACTCCAATCCGAGTCGATCAAGCATCGTAAGATCGGCTCTCACCAACCTAGACATTTGAAGGTTTTTGATCACCCCACTGAAATTCAGTTTGAACAAGACCTGCCAAATCGCCGCACTGTCATGCAACTGGATGCGCTCGATATGCCAGGCTTACTTTCGGTGATTGCGAAAGAAATAGCGGATTTAGAGATTAGCATTACGCATGCGAAGATCTCGACCTTGGGAGAAAAAATCAGCGACATCTTTTATTTGACAACGCCACAGGGCGAAGCCATCGCCGAAGTTGAATTACTGGCGCAACTTGAGAAAAACATAAAAAGCGCCCTTGAGGCCCAAAAGCAACCTAGCTTGAATCATTGAACTTAAATTGATCACACAAGCTAACCACGTAGACAAACCGTACCATTTGAAATTTCGCTCATGACTACCTCAACGAAAGCCATCGAACACCTAACTGACGGCGAAAATAGTTCGATTCAATTTGATTTCGCTTACTCTGTTCACGGCAACCTAATGAAGGCGATTGAGCAGATTCAACAACAGCATGCCGAGCAAATTTACTGGCTACCTATTTCAGGTGCATCTGCTGGCAGCGGCATTTTTCAAACTCCCTCGCCGCCTTCCGGCATCGCAGTGGGGCTGCGTTTTGAGCCGCCTATCTCACCGCAGGTGCGAACAGGTTCGTGCCCCGAACTCAGCAAGATCGATCTAGATGAAGTCATCATCGACCCGACCACGCATACGGTTTGCGCTGGCAGCGCGGTTACCCTTGATCAACTCAACCAAGCCCTAGCTGATCAGTTGGGTGACGATTATATGGTGGCGGGAGCCGACCTAACCAGTTATCAATATGCCGCCGTCGGTGCCACTTTTATGACCGGTGGAATGGGGCCACAACGTCGATATTTCAGCGACAGTGTGATTGCCGCCTGCCTCTATGATGGCTCTTCGTTAATCGAAATCGAAGGCGATCAATTGCTCGGCTTTGCTGGCAGTTATGGCTGGACAGGGATCATCTCGGCGGTCAAATGTCGCTACAACCGTTACCCCAAAAATGAAATCGCTTTCGCCCTACCCGTCTCTAATCAACCGCAGGCGCTGGCTAATGTGCTGGGGCATCTGGCGCCTCTGTGCTATCTGCAATGGGTTGATCACAAGGTCAGGTCCAACTTTTCAGAATCTGATCTGATTCTTGGCATTGAGCATGTTAAATGCAGCGCGATGCAACCACTGCTAGCATCTGCGCCAGCAGCATCCGTGCTGAAGCGCGCTCAGTCGTTGCAACAGGCTTGTGATCAGGCCGGCGCTGACGCTGTGCTGTTTGTGATCGGTTTGAGTGACCAGCCAAGTGATGTGTTCTTGCAAGGTTTACTCGACGACTCGAGCGATGATGCGTTGACCATTGCCGGCGTCGATCTCGCCGAAGCGCAGATTTTCGAGCGGGCGGCAGAGATGCGAGATCTACGCGAAGCAATCCCCTATGCGGCCCGAATGCAGATGCCGAATCGCAAATATCATTATAAAAACCACAGTGATGCGAATATTCGTCTGAACCCATTATCTGTCGCCATTTCGATGGCCAGACTATGGCAGATCAATCAGGATTATGTTGATGCGGTCGAGGAGTTTTTTAGCACAGACCCCGATATCAGCGGTCAAATACTAGTTTATGGCCACCTCAACCCCTATGGGGTCGATCCACACAATAGAGTAACAATGAGTTGCGACAGCCTGCAAAGTTTTCAACGAGGGCGGCAACACCTAGTGCAACAGCGGGCGCATTTCTATCGAAGTTTGCTCAAGTTCTGTGAAAACAGTGATGGTGATTTTATCGGCGGTGAAAAGGCAGCACATTCAGAATTGAGCATGCTCGAAGCGTTTGCCGATGAAGCCGCATTGCCGCAGCCGCTCGACCAACGTTTCAAACGCCAACGCGATCAAATAAGGCAGACCAACGAGAGCTTTAGCTGGCGGGCACCCGAACTATATCGAACCCTGCGCGATGATCAATCTAGCGATTAGTCATCGGTTGACCAAACTGCAAATTCATTGCCACTGGGCTCACAGAAATGAAAACGACGCCCACCTGGAAACGAAAATATAGATTTCACAATCCGACCACCATGTTGTTCAACTTTCGCTTGGGTAGCGGCTAAGTCCTCACTAAAGAAAACCAATAAAGCGGCGCCCGATTGCGGGTCAGAACTGAGTTCAGCTCGATAAAATCCGCCGTCCATCCCCGCATTTGAAAATGCGCAATAGTCGCTGCCGTAAGACTCGAAGGACCAATCAAACGCTTGTTCAAAAAACGCTTGAGTTCGCTCAAGATCACGGCTCGGAAATTCTACATAGTTTAGTTTTTCAGGTTGCATCGATACTCTCCTCTATCGCTTTTATCCAAACCGCAGTGTCTTGATAGACCGCGCCACGATTCAGTTCTCCCGGTTCTGCTGACACCAAATTATTAACCCCGCAAGAAGCCAACAAAGGCCTTATTCGGCCAAATACTTTCGACCAACACCCGCTTAGCACCACGATTTCGGCGGGCCTTGGCGATATGATGCATCACGTTGACCTGAGTGTGGACCGGGTTTCCGACCCATATTACGATTAGTTCGCTCTCACTTATATCTCGTGGGTCGGAGTCCTGCCAACAAACCCATGGTCCCGCATATGACAGATTTGAGTTGCAGAGGCTCGATTTGAAATCAACGACATTTTGACCGAATTGAACGGATCTCGCTAGTTCCGACGGATTTGCTTTTTGCTTTGGTGCTACGAGTGCTAGAATTTCGAAGCAACAGGAACCTTGATGAGCGGCAATGACGAACTAGATTTTAAAACCCGCGAAGTGCATGCTGGAGTTAGCCCAGACCCAGTCACCGGCGCGATTCTGACACCGATTTATCAAACCACCACCTATGTTCAAGAGTCGGTTGATAAATACCTTGAGAAGGGCTACTCCTACAGCCGCTCGGGCAACTTGAAGAACGTATCACGGCGCTTGAGGGCGGCGCAGGCAGCCTATGTTTTGCGACCGGCATGGCGGCTACCAGCTGCACCTTGATGGCGTTGGTCAACAGCGGTGATCATGTGGTCTTATCTGACGTGGTCTATGGCGGCACGCATCGTGTTTCGACCAAAGTTTTAGATCGTTGGGGGATGCAATGCAGCTTCGTTGACACTTCCAACCCTGAAATAGTCAAAGGCGCGATTCGCGAAAACACTCGTTTGATTTTTACTGAGAGCCCCGCCAATCCAACCTTGAAGTTAACTGATCTCGAAGCTATCTCTGATATCGCTCAGGCGCATAAAATTCCACATGTGGTGGACAACACATTTCTGACCCCCTACTTCCAACGACCTTTGGAACTCGGCGCCGACATCAGCTTACACAGCACAACGAAATTCATGGAAGGCCATAATGTCAGCGTGGGTGGTTCGGTCACCGCCAAGCATCAAGCCCATCTCGATCAAATCATGTTCGTCAGAAACTGCTTGGGCAGCAATATGTCGCCGATGGTTGCTTTTTACACCTTGCAGGGCGTCAAGACCATGAGCACTCGATTGGAGGCTCAGTCAGCCAATGCGTTAAAGGTGGCCAAGTTTCTTGAAACTCATCCGATGGTCGAAACAGTTTGTTACCCCGGCCTCGATTCGTTTCCGCAAAAGGAACTCGCCGACCGTCAAGCCAGTGGTCATGGCTCAATGCTTTGGTTCGAAGTTAAAGGTGGGGTTGAATCGGGCAAAAAGTTGATGGACGCCCTGCAATTGTGGAGCCTCGCTGAAAACCTTGGCTCAGTTGAATCCTTGGTTACTCACTCGGTCACGATGACTCACGCCGACATGCCCGTTGAGGAACGTCGAGCGGCAGGCATAACCGATGGATTGGTTCGCTTATCAACTGGCCTGGAGTCAGCGCAAGATTTGATAGCAGACTTGAAACAAGCCCTCGACGGCCTCTAAACGATTTGATCGGTTTTTTTTGATCGCGCTAGGCGACCTGATGATCTCATGATTATTACCTGCATCGAAACATTTGCCACCGAATTTGTCGCGTTGGTTAGAGTCCGAACCGACGATGGCGACATTGGCTGGGGGCAAGTTTCCCCCTATAACGCCGACATCACGGCTGAGGTTTTGCATCGTCAAGTTGCCCGCCATGTGCTCGGCATGGATGCGAATGAGATCGACGCAGTCACCCAACTGGTGCTCGACCGCGAGCACAAGTTTCAGGGCACTTATTTGTACCGCGCGCTGTGCGGTGTCGATACCGCGCTCTGGGACATTCGCGCCAAACGGGCAGGCAAAAGCGTCTGCCAATTGCTAGGCGGCCAAGGTGATCGCTTTCCAGTTTATGCTTCAAGCATGAAACGCGATATCTCACCCCAACAAGAAGCCGAACGAATGCTGGCATTGCGCGAGCAGTATGGCTTTCGCTCTTTCAAGTTTCGCGTGGCCGCCGAATGTGGTCATGACGTTGATCAATGGCCAGGCCGAACGGAAGAGATCGTCAAGGTGATGCGCCATACCTTGGGGG
>RCNB010002981.1_pt1 | contig 10195 bp, 6 predicted proteins | sample 2041321 | NCBI WGS metagenome assembly RCNB01 (sample SAMN09708232, study PRJNA481090) | Marine sediment metagenome, whole genome shotgun sequencing project.
GCCAGTTCCCTGCCGGTGTCATCCAGATCTGCTGAATCGCGCCCGGCCCGTTGATCTCGGCCAGGACATAAGTCTGATTGGGTTTGATATGAATGTATGGGGAGACCTTCCAGCCCTGACCCAAATCCCGTGCTGCATTCTTGGCCAGCCCATCCACCGACATCCCGCCTTTGCCTTTTTCGCCGGTGAAATTTTCAGGACTTATTGAACGGCTCTTGGCATGAGAAAGCCGGTAAAGATTCCCGAGATTAAGGTACAGTCCATTGAACACTTTTTCCTCTGCAGCAAACAGAATAAGGGAAACAAACATTAAGCCTAGAGTGATAAACACCCATTTTTTCTTCATGAATTACCTCCTTTTATCGATGGTGAATTTCATTGCATTATCTCTATCAAAATCTTCACAACTTTACAATGATGCATTCTGGAAGGATTTATACACCACCCCCGTCTTGCTGATTTTTCTCACTGGAGAAAATCCCTGCTCTTGTTGAATTTGCCGGAGGATTTTGATAATACTCTAGGTGTGCAAAATGGCTTTTAAAATGAATAAGTTTGGTTTTATCCCACCTCTTTTGATGGCCTTTCTTATTTTATCAAATTCCTTTTGTAAACCTGGGGTAGAAAGTCAGGAGATCCAAAATCTCAAAGTTTTTGCCAAACTGTATGGGTATGTCCGGTATTTCCATCCTAGCGATGAGGCCAGCCAAATAGACTGGGATCGTTTTGTGATCTATGGAGTAGAAAAGGCAAAAAATGCGACAAATCGACAAGAACTTAAATCTGTCCTAGAAGAATTGTTTCTTCCGATAGCCCCGACAATCCAGGTTTATTATTCAGGCGAGGAACCGGCAGAGCCGGCGATAGGACTCGTCGAAGACACATCAGGATTGAAGGTTGTCGCCTGGCAGCATAAAGGCCTTGGATCTGGGAGTGCGAATTCACCCTATATGAGCAAACGCCTGAACAGAGAAATTGTTCTAAAACCGGTAATGCCTGGGGTACTCACCCAAGGCATTGATGCAAAGAGTCTGCGAGGGAAAGAGATCAAACTTACAGCTTCTGTTAGGGCCCAGGTTGAAGGGATTGGCAACCAAGGCCAACTGTGGTTGAGGGTCGATAGAGAGAACAAACAAATGGGATTTTTCGATAATATGAGAGACCGACCTATCCGATCCCATGAATGGAGCGTGTATGAAATAAACGGGAAAGTAGCCGATGATGCTGTGATGATCTTTTTTGGGAGTATCATGAACGGAAAAGGGAAACTGTGGCTGGATGACTTCAAATTGCTCACGCTTTCTGATGATAATCAATGGGGGCCTGTGGACATTAAAAATCCTGGATTTGAGCTTGGCGAAGTGGGACAACCGCCGAAACATTGGGGTGCTCGGAGTCAAGGATACAGATATAAGGTTCAAAAACAAGATTCCCTTGTCGGGGAAAAGTGCCTTTTGATAGAAAGTATAGGGCAAAAAATAACAGGTCCGATATTCGATAAACATCCTGAAGTCGGAGATGTGGTGAACAAAAAGCTGTGCGTGGATCTCTCCTGTCAGATCCCCTTAGCTCTTTATGCAGACGAGAGCGGTACTTTGGGCAAAAATCAGGAATATTCTGTCGATAAACTTGTCTCCGATTTAAAGGCAAAAGATTTTGGAACTCTGACTGCTAACAATGAATTTGTATGGCTGGCTGGCGTGATCATTGCCTGGAATGTTTTCCAGCATTTTTATCCCTATTTTGATGTGGTGGATGTGAATTGGGATAAAGAGCTGACAAATGCCTTAAGATCTGCTCTTGAAGACGAAACCGAAAAAGATTTCTTTTACACTCTCAGCCGTTTGGTAGCCAAGCTCCAGGACGGGCATGGAAACGTCTATCACAATGTTTGGATGCAGCAAGCCGGCCTTCCGATCAAGGTCGACTGGATAGAAAATCAGGTTGTGGCCACGGTGTCCAAAGATCCGGCCCATTTCGAGAAGGGAGATATCATACTGGAAATCGATGGCATCGGAGCGAAGAGGGCATTATTGGATGCTGAGGAATTTATTTCTGGTTCCCCTCAATGGAAGAGATGGAAGTCCCTGAATCGATTCGGTTATGGAGAGCCTGGAACTATGGCCAAGCTCAAACTTAAAAGGGGAGATGAAGTTTTGGAGATAGAGGTAGAAAGAAATTTTAAGGAGTATTTGACCGAATCCACGATGTATAACATCGAAAAACTGGAAAACGATATTTATTACGTTAATCTGGACAAAGCATCATGGGCTGAAATCAATGCAAAAATAGACGATTTAGCAAAAGCAAGAGGAATCATTTTCGACCTCCGGGGTTATCCTAATGGCAATCACCAGATTATTTGTCATCTCCTCGAGAAAAATGACACATCCGATGCCTGGATGCAGATTCCTCTTATTATCTATCCAGATCAGGAAAACATTGCTGATTACCAGAGGATGGGATGGGGACTTCAGGCCCAAGAGCCACACATCGAAGGGAGGGTCGCCTTCATAATCTATGAGGGATGCATTAGCTATGCTGAATCCTTTATGAGTTTCATCGAGTTTTACAAACTTGCTGAAATCGTGGGGCAACCGACCGCCGGAACAAACGGAAATGTCAATCCTTTCATGCTTCCTGGGGGGTTTCGGATCATATGGACTGGTATGAAAGTGTTCAAGCATGATGGCTCTCAACACCATCTTATAGGAATCCAACCCACAGTTCCCGCTGAAAGAACGATCCAAGGAATTATTGAAGGGCGCGACGAGTTTCTGGAAAAGGCATTAGAGGTAGTTAAGCAATAGATTTTCTACTGAAACTCGAGACGTTTATAGAGGAAATTTTCGAGCTCATCACAAGGCTGAATGATACCAGATACTGGGAATCTCAACGAAGTGGGAAAAGATCTCCTGGCTTATGTTTTTGTAAAAGACGAAAAAAACTGAAAACGAATGGATTTTTTCCCAGAGTATGGGTGATGCTGGCTGTTGAGGAATCTAAGCAATGGCGAGATGCGAGATTCGCTGTAACTGCTGGCACCTTGCCCAGCCAGCCCAACAAGGCACTATAAGGGTTGCAGAAAAAAAATTGCCGCACAATCCCCTCTACGGGTGATTTAAGGGGTGATTTTACGGCAGATATCATCTCCAAAATCATCCCTAGAGGTGATTGTCATTTGTTGGGAGCATTGTTATATGAATCTATAATGAAAAAGAGTAATAAGACCAAAGAGCAACTTCAACGTGAATTGAACATACTGAAAAAGCAAGTCACAAGATTGCGCAAGGCTGAACCTGAATACAGAAAGACAAAAATGAAGCTACAGGAATGTGAGGAGAAATACAGAAATCTGGTCGAGAAAGCCAGCGATGGAATTGCCATCATTCAGGACATGAAGTTTATGTATGTCAATCCCCGTCTGGCTGAAATGGCAGGGTATTCTGTAAAAGATTTCCTCAACAAGCCCGTTACAAATATGATACATCCGGATGAGATGCCAAAGGTGGTGGATCGTCACAAACGCCGTTTGGCAGGGGAGGAGGTGCCTTCCATCTATGAGTCGGCCATAAAAGCCAAGGATGGCCGGAAGGTATTGGTTGAATTCAATGTCAGCCAAAACTTGTATCTAGGGAAACCCACCACCTTTGTGTTCGTCCGGGACATTACCAAACGCAAAATGGAAGAAAAAATCCAGGACTCTGTCTTCAAAATATCCGAGGCTGCCTATTTGGCAGGAGACCTGCAAGAATTCTATCAGACCATCCAAAAAATCATTGCCGAACTCATGCCTGCCAAGGACAATTTTTATATCGCTCTTTATGATGAAAGCACGAACATGCTCCATTTTCCGTATTTTGTAGATGAGGAAGAGGAGAATCCCGGTCCCCAAAAATTGGGGAAAGGCCTGACAGAGTATGTTTTTCAGACCGGCCGCTCGCTTTTGGCTTCGCCAAAAGTGTTCATAGAGCTGGAAAAAAAGGGAGAAGTGAATTCAATCGGTCCTCCATCGATCGATTGGCTTGGCGTGCCTCTCAAAATTAGCGGCAAAACCATCGGCGTGTTGACTGTCCAGAGCTACACAGAGGGAGTCAGATATACGGAGGAAGAAAAAAACATCTTGACCTTCATCGCAGAACAGATCGCCATGGCTATCGAACGCAAACAGGCAGAAAAGGCCTTGAGACAGAGTGAAGAAAAATACAAAACCATCGCAGAAAATATTGAAGTGGGCATATACCGAACCTCGTCTGGGGCGGATTGTCGTTTCATCGAAGCGAATCCAGCTATCGTGAGTATGTTTGGTTACAAGAACAAACAAGAATTCCTAAGCGTTGATGTGTCCAAACTCTATCAAGATCCCAAAGGTAGGATATCATTCCAGAAAAAGATTCTACGTGAAGGATTTGTGAAAAATGAGGAAGTGCTGCTTAAGAAAAAAGACGGGACACCATTCCTTGGATCGGTGTATGCCGTGATGGTAAGGGATGAAAAGGGCAAAAGCAAATATTTTGACGGAATTGTTGAAGATATCACGGAACGTAAAGAAGCCGAGGAAATGCTCAAAACCTCCCTAGTGGAGAAGGAAATCCTCCTCCGTGAAATTCACCATCGCGTGAAAAACAATCTTCAGATCATTTCAAGCCTTCTCAATCTACAGTCACGCCATGTCAAAGACGAGTCTGCCTTGGATATGTTTCATGAAAGCCGCAACCGGGTGCGTTCGATGGCTCTCATTCATGAGAAATTGTATAAGTCTGATGATTTAGCCAATGTGGATTTTTGTGAATACATCCGAAACTTAGGAAGACATTTATTCATGTCCTATGGGATCAATTCGACAGCAATTGATCTGGATGTGAGTGTCGAAGATGTCTTTTTGGACATCAACACATCCATTCCTTGTGGATTGATTATCAATGAATTGATTTCTAACTCTCTCAAACATGCGTTTTCAGGAAGGGAGCAGGGTAAGATTCGTGTTGTTCTCCAGTCTGAAAGAAACGGCAAGTACAAGTTGTTGGTCAGCGATGATGGTGTGGGGTTGCCGAAGGGTTTGGATGTGACACAGACTGAATCATTGGGTCTCCAATTGGTAACCATGCTGGTCGAACAACTTCAGGGAACTTTGAATCTCGATAATAACGAAGGCACTTCCTTCGAAATCGTCTTTGAAAAACTCGACTACCGCGCCAGACATTGATGGAGTCAGGCTTTCATAACTTTCATAATTTATCTAATTTTTGTAAAATCAAATCCTTGAAATTTATGAAAGTTATGAAAGCCTGACGAAAAATTTCAACGGACACGAATATGTCATTGCAAACCGATTACGCCCGCAGTCTTAAAGAAAAAACAGAACGATTGAAAAATGGCCTAGCCAAAATATCCCGTGATCACCTGTGCTCAGGGCTTATCCCCACACCCATAACAAAAGGCTTCCGGAGTCGGGCCAAATATAAAATATTCGGAAATCCCGAAAGCTTCAGCATAAAAGGAACCGATCCGATACAGGGAGAGGTTCCATATAAGGATGCCCTCTGGATGATGCCATCTTGGGGAAGAAAGCTCGTGATCGAAATCGTCGCAATCATTTCTGACAAGTTATCGCATTTTTGGGTCGATGGTTTCGAGGTCCAACTTGCCCATGGAAACAGGCACGCGCACGTCACCTTATCTGTGAAAAGGCAGGATAGAAAATCTTACGCTGAGCTGGCCGAGTTCATGCTCGACAACGCTTCCTTCCTCGAAGGCGTTTCCATACCTTCAAAAAAACAATACTTGGGGAAGTCTTATCTATTACACAACATCGACAAAAAGAATTTTTATGCCCAATATGCGGCTTTTTTCCAATCCAACGTTTGCTTGACCAAATGGCTTGTGAATGAAGTCAAGCATATATGTCGAAATTTGGATTTTTACAGGATTATAGATCTGTATTGTGGAGTTGGCCTTTTTTCTTTATCGATTGCGGAGAATACCACACCCGTCCTTGGAGTGGATATCAACAAAAGAGCTATAGATAGCGCACGGCTGAATGCAAAAAATCTGGATTTTGGCCAGGTTTCCTTTTTGTGCTGCCCTGTCGAGAATTTTTTGCAAAATGCCTCCATCAGCCCGAATGACCTGGTCATTATCGATCCTCCCCGCTCGGGTTGTCCAGAATCGTTAATCCATATCATATCCAAGCGCAAACCCGATTTTATTTGTTCGATTTCCTGTGATCTGCCTTCCCATATCCGCGATCTCGAGCATTGGATTGGGAATGGTTATGATGTTCAATCCATTGCTGCTTTGGATATGTTTCCCTTTACAGAGTTTTTAGAAACGGTCGCTTTTTTACAAAGAAGGAACTAGATGAGTTGTCAGAGCTGGTTTTATTTTTTATAATCGTCAGGACCAGGATGTATTCCTCATGAACGGGAAAAAAAGAATTTACTTCTCTCTCTCTATGTTGTTTACAGTTTTTTTTATCGGTGTGATCGGATTTAAGATTATCGGCGGAGACAAATGGTCCTTTCTCGACAGCCTGTACATGACCGTGATCACTCTGTCCACGGTTGGATATGGAGAAGTTGTCGATCTTAGTACAAATCCTGGGGCTAGAGCGTTCACCATCGTTTTTATCCTCCTCAGCTTGGGCACTATTGCTTTTGCTGTGACCTCTATCACAAGTTTTATTGTTGAGGGGGAGCTGAAAAACCTTATTGGGAGACGAAGGATGGAAAAAGAAATTTCCAGATTAAAGGATCACTATATCGTTTGTGGTTCGGATGAGACATCTCAGACAGTCATTCAGGAGCTTGTTCTGACAAAAAGATCTTTTGTCGTGGTTGAACCGTTACAGGAAAAGATCGAAAAGCTTTCTTCTCCGGGAAATATCCTTTTTGTTCATGGCGATCCTACTGAAGACAATGTCCTAATTCAAGCAGGTATCGAAAAGGCGAAGGGAATCCTCCTATCGTTGCCCAGTGATGAGGCGAACCTTTTTGTGACGATAAGCGCAAGAAGCCTCAATCCCGATATCCGTATCGTGACCAAGGGGATCGATGTCAAATCCCATAAGAAGATATTCAAGGCAGGTTCAGACGCGGTCGTGTCACCCGAATTCATCGGAGGTATGCGGATGGTGTCCGAGATGATCCGCCCGGCCGTTGTGACGTTTCTGGATATGATGCTGCGTGACAGGGAAGAAGTTCTCCGGTTCGAAGAAATACATGTGGATAAAAGCGCCTCTTTTGTGGGCAAGACGATCGGGGAGGCGAACATCGATAAAGAGACCGGGTCTCTTTTGGTGGCGCTCCGGAGAGCAGGTAGCGATAAATATGATTTTAATCCCTCCAAAAGCACAGAAATCCAAGCAGGCGATGTCCTCGTATTGATCGCGACTGCGGATATGATCAAACAGATCGAAAAGGCAGCTGACGAAAGCTAGCCCTTATCCGTTTCTTCTTCGGCTTTCTCGGGGAGTTTCTCCGCACCTTCGGCGCTGACAATTTCCAGCTTATCCGAAAATCTATCCAGGCGTTTTTCGGCATCATCGAATTTTGTTCGTGCGTATCCCAAATGGGATCCTAGTGTCTCGAAATCTTTCCGGAACCTTGTCAGATCTCCTTGAAGCCTAGTAAGGCGCTGGAAGATTTCGCGAGCAGATTTTTCGATCTGCAGTCCTTTGAGCCCCTGTACGATGACTTGTAGGTAGGCGTAAAAAGAGTTAGGGGAGACCGGGATCACCCTTTTCTTTAGGGCTGAGGAAAAGATGCTTCGCTCCTCACCCAGATTCTCATCCTTGAGAATGGTTTCGTAGTAGATATTTTCTGCCGGAATGTACATCAGGGCGAAGTCGAAGGTTCCCTCGTCGGGAAGGATGTACTTTTTGGATATCTCACTGATATGTTTTTTGACATCGGTCACGAATTTTTTTCGGAATTCTTCCTTTTCTTTTGGGTTTTCTTCATTTGCGTATTTTTGGAAGTTCTCCAACGGGAATTTAGCATCGATCGGGACCAAGTTGTCGCCGATATGGATGACCGCATCCACCATCTCCCCGCTTTTGAATTTGTGTTGGAGGTTAAAATACGCAGGAGGAAGGATCTGACCAAGCAAGTCTCCTAAAAAGAGCTCGCCGAAACCACCGCGGAATTTGGGAGCTCGCAAGAGGTTTTCCAGGTTGGAGATGTTTTTGGCTTTGTCCAAGACCTCTCGAGTGATCACTTCCATTTTGCCCAGGTCCTTTTTGACATCGCCTAGAGTCCCTCCGATATCCCCAGTCGTTTTTCGAAACTGGCTGCTCATATTCTGGAGCTGTTGGGTGATGTTCTGGGTGAGTTGGCCGATCTGCTGTTGCATCAGGGCTAAGGACTTGTCTTGGGCTTGGGCCTTTTTGATCTCTTCGATCTTGGCGGCTGTTGCCCTTAAAGACCAGAGGAGAAACAGCAAAATGAGCACAAGAATTCCAGCCAGGAGGATGATGAGAAGCGTAGTATTCATCATTAAGTTGTTTCTTGTTAGTCATTATAAAAAAATACGCATGGGTGTGCAAACTCTCAATTTATGATTGGTTGGAATTGACAACACAACTCGACTTTTCTAAACTATGGGAGACCAAGTGGCCCGTTAGCTCAACTGGTAGAGCAACAGACTCTTAATCTGTAGGTTGAAGGTTCGAGTCCTTCACGGGTCATGCCCCTTTTCCCTTATTTTTCAGCCACTTACCTGGTTTTAAGTTTTAGCCTGAGTCAACTAAACTGAGTCATTTTAAGCGATTTTGTCCACAAATTGTCCACAAATTGTCCACAAATTTTGGGCAACACAGGTTGAATTGTCTTTTGTATTTTAGACCCGTGGTTTCAGCAATTTTACAGTTTATTTGGCACACGGGAGTACTATTCTTTTTTTATTGTCAATTGACACTCTTGACATTCGCGAAATTAAGTTATTACAATGGAACAGGATTTTCCATGACCGGAATAGTTGATTTTAGAATTACCTCATTACAAGCTACTCTCTTCACGCCTGAATTACCATTTAATCAACAAGGTGTTTTGAAGCATTTTCTTGAAAAATGGGGCGAATTGTTTGACGGAATCCCTATAAGCGTGCCTGTTCCTGATAATGTTGATCCCAGATACAGCAGCAATCAAAAAGAACATGTATGAACTATAAAAGAGCGTAGCAAGGGCTATCCATATACCTGTATTATAAATCTGTTTTGCGCTGGGCTGCCTTGGCGAAATGGTAAAAAGTTGCAGTAAGGCTAGGAGTAAGAATGTATTTGAAAAAATCAAAGGCTGAAAACTTCCAAACTCTGGAATAAAACATGCACATAGAACGAATCCGAGTCCTGGCAATAGGGTTGCCTCAGTTGATATTTTGAGCTGAAGACATATAAAAATGATAGTGTAGAGCTGAACAATCAATAAAAAGGTTACCCAAAACCAAGATCCATCTGGCATCGTTGATCCTATCCATTCATTATAGAAATATCCTGAAGGCCCGTTATAGTCTGCAACCGGAGCAAAAAAGTGAATTAGTCTAAGTAGGATGAGGAGTGCCACCAGAATGGCACTATTTATAATCTTATTCTTGAGAAGTAGGCTATACAAGCAATGAGGTTTAAAATACTACGCAATCTTACGCATTAACTTAAAAAGATGATACAGGTCGATGTTATTACATTTTAAAAATATATACCTTCATACTATCCAAATATGTAAACACCACAAAGAATTTTTTAACGCTCTCTCTATTTTGCCCACTAGGTTCTAGTGGGCTTTTTTATGCCTCTTTTATACTGTTGTCCTATTCCTTTGCTACTAATAATCGATATGAAAGCCTTGGTAATTTTGCTCTATCATCGATATAACCCACCTTTAGGTCAACTATCATTTGAGGCTGAGTAGTTATTCATCGATCGACAATCATCTCGTACCAATGGTCGTATCTCTTGATTCGATAAAACAACCGGTAAAAACAGAATTGAAGGAGTTTGAATCCTTCTTCAAAAAGTCTATGACCAGTCAGGTACCCCTTCTGGATCGTATCACTTACTATATCGTTAAAAGCAAAGGAAAGCAATTACGTCCAGTGTTTGTATTTCTATGTTCAAAAATGCACGGAGCTATAAATAGCTCCAGTTTCAATGCTGCATGCTCATAATTCTCATCCAGATCTGTGGTGAGGTAGAAGTCCC
>RCNB010003381.1_pt1 | contig 10193 bp, 9 predicted proteins | sample 2041321 | NCBI WGS metagenome assembly RCNB01 (sample SAMN09708232, study PRJNA481090) | Marine sediment metagenome, whole genome shotgun sequencing project.
AAGTATTTAAGGATAATGCCAATATGTTGTTCCAGCAAATTACGCGGCACGGTTCTTTCGATAGGCGATGATTGTATCGACCAAATCACCCGTCTTGTTTTGGCATCATAAAGCTTGACCTCTAGCGCCAATTCACGAAATTTTCGATAGTAACTCGAATTGGCCTCCGCCAGCGCGGTCTCGTAATAGACAAGGTAGTCCTCGTCTGGATTTTTGATCGACGATGGCGAGGCTTGATTTGTTGCCTCAAGATTTAGTTCCGCTGGTGCTGAGGTCTCCGAATTTGATCTATTTGGGTCAGCGACGCCGATGAGTCTAGTCATCAGCACCGTGTCGAGTTGGCTAGAAATGATTGCTGATTCAAAATCTCGGCGCGATAAATTGAGGCTAATGGTGGCCTTTTGATAACTAGGTATTGGGTTGGTTTGGGTGTCAGCAAAGGCGGTGACGTAGAGGTCTTCCCAAACCCGGCGCTGGGTCGAACGAGAAATCGCGGCGACAATCAATAGATTGTTTATCTCGCCTGAGTATTGAGAGTTTTGCCACGGTATTAAGGGTTTGGGGGTGCTGTTCGCACAGGCAGTGAGCAGACAAATAACAAGTGCGAGAAAAATGGATTGGAATTGAGTGGCAGGTTTCATCAGGGCCCGGTAATGATAGCGGTTTGTAATAACCAAGTAGCCAAAAAAGTCAGGAGCGTTTACGCTAGATTTCAAGGCTAACATGCCCGCATCAGCAGAAGAAGCGGAGTATCATCAAAGTCATGTCTAGCCAAAACAATCATTCGATGCCAAAACTGGCTGACTTAGCTCGATATATTGCTGCTAATGCGGAAGAAAGTTTGCCGTTAGTGCATCTCGCCGAACGAGTGCATCTATCACCATCGCGTCTGCAGCGAGTTTTCAAGTCGATTTTTGGGGTGTCGCCGAAGAAATTTCAGCAATTAGCGCGCAGCCAAAAGTTTAAATCGCTGTTGCGTTCAGGCGCCGAAGTGACCGACGCCATTTTTGCGTCGGGTTATGGTTCAACCAGTCGAGCTTACGAGTCGAAAATCGATAGCATGGGAATGACGCCAAAAAAATATCGCGCGGGCGGCAAAGGAGAATTGATCACCTGGGCCTGTCGTCAGACTGTGTTAGGCCCGTTATTAATGGCTGCGACCGATCGAGGCGTTTGTTTTGCGCAATTCGGTGATGACTCAACAGTGCTTGAAAAGCAGTTGCAAGACGAGTTCCCGCAAGCTGAGTTAAAACCGTTTTCGGTTCAAGTATCACAACCTCTCGATCGATGGATCGATGCTTTTAATGCCTATATTGACAACCAACAGCCTCGTCCTGACTTGCCTTTAGATCTGCGCGGCACCGCTTTTCAGGTCAAGGTTTGGGAGTTTCTGCTGAGCCTTACGGAAGGTGATGTTATTAGTTATTCTAAAGTGGCCGAGGCAATCGACAAACCAAAAGCAGTGCGCGCGGCCGCCTCGGCTTGCGGCGCGAATAAAATCGCAGTGCTGGTGCCTTGTCACCGAATTTTGAGGAGTGATGGCGGTTTGGGCGGTTATCGCTGGGGCTTAGATCGCAAACGCGCATTGCTGGCATCGGAGCAATCCAAACGGTCGACCTAGTGGACGCTTGAGAGCACCCTGATCGTTGATCAGTCGGTCGTTTGAGCACTATACGAAGGGAATGAAACTGGCATAATCACAACCTATGCCAATCGAAATTTTAAATATCGTCGCGCCAGTCTTTCTGCTGATTGCGGCGGGCTATTCCGCGGTCAGAGTTAAACTAATCGCGGCCGAACCGATCGATCATTTAATGAAGTTCGCGATTCATTTTGCGATTCCGTGCCTGCTATTTCGCGCCACATCAACCCTGGATCTGGCTGCTGCATTCGATTGGCGGGTGTTGCTCTCTTATTACTTGCCAGCAATTGTTTGTTTCGGTCTCGCCTTTGTGATCGCTCGAAAAGTATTTAAACGACGCCCGGGTGAAGCGGTGGCGATCGGCTTTGCCGCGCTCTTCTCTAATCTGGTGATGCTGGGGTTGCCGATTTCTGAGCGAGCATGGGGTGTTGACAGCTTGGCACCTAACTTCGCGCTGGTGTCGGTCAACGCGCCGATTTGCTATCTGATTGGGATCACCGCGATGGAATATTTCCGTGCCGATGGCCGCGGTGTGACTGAAACTGCACGCGTTGTGTTGCAAGCGATGTTTCGAAATAGTTTGATGATCGGAATTGGGCTCGGCTTTATCGTCAATTTGGCCTCAATTTCGTTGCCTGAATCTTTGCTGTCGGCGATTGAATTACTGTCGCGAGCCGCACTGCCAGTCGCTTTGTTCGCATTAGGAGGCGCACTGACTCGCTATACATTGGCTCGGTCACTGCCGGAAGCGAGCTGTATTTCGGCGATTTCATTATTGCTGCAGCCGCTTTTGACACTGATGGTCGCGCAACGCGTCGGTCTAGCACTACCCACCGCGCAATCGATTGTGTTGATGTCAGCGATGGCGCCGGGGCTGAACGCCTATCTATTTGCCAGCAGGTATCAGCGTGGGCTTGATGCGGCAGCGAGTACGGTATTGCTCTCAACCTTACTCTCGGTTATCACGATTAGCGCATGGCTGATTTGGCTTTAGATGCAAATGACTTCGAGAGATGCGGTTGGAAAAGCCCTTTTAGATGCACTGTCTTTGCCAGCGTTTATTTTGCTTTTCACCATGATGGGTTATGGGTCACTGGCGCAAAGCGCGGGTTTTGAAGCAGAGATGGCTGCGCTCGGAACCCTGCTAATTTGGGGCTTGCCGGGCCAACTTGCGATGGTCGAAATGACCGCAACTGGGCAGAGTACGATTGCGATTATTTTTGCCTGCTCGCTGGCTAATGCACGTTTTTTACCGATGGTCGTGTCTTTTATTCCGGCGATGTCGCGGAGTCAGGCGCCAACTTGGCGGTTGATGCTCGACGCACAATTGCTGTCGATCAACTCTTGGGCGGTCTGTCTGCGTGAATTTCCCAATATTGACCCTCAGTTCCGTCACCTCTACTACCTGACTTTCGCTAGCTCGATTTTGTTGGCCGCGATAATCGGCACTTTGCTGGGTTACTACGGCGCCGTTCTTTTGCCAAGCGTAATCGTGCTTGGCTTGATCTTTGTCAGCCCACTGTTTTTCGCACTAGTGCTCTCAGCGGTCATTGGTCGAGCAGAAAGACTCTCGCTGTTGTTTGGCTGTTTGATTGTGCCGCTGATGCATAGCCTGTTGCCCGAGGTCGATTTGTTACTCACCGGAATGGTCGGTGGCAGCCTTGGATTTTTCATCGCTAAACGCTGGGGTGATCAAAATGTCGACTGAATCGCTTTGGATGATTCTGCTCGGTTGTGGCTTGGCCACTTTCATCTGGCGCGGTGGGGGAGTGCTGCTGGTGCGTCGGATTAATCCTGATGGCGCCTTTTTTCAATGGGTGACCTGTGTCTCCTATGCAATGGTCGCCGGCTTAATATTTCGAATGTTGTTAATGCCCCAAAGCGACCTCGCCAATGTGCCATTATGGATCCGCTGCACCGCTCTCGCTCTCGCTTTCTCCGCCTACTATCTCTGCAAACGCCGTCTTGTAGCTGGCGTCCTCACCGGCGGTATCAGTCTCTCGTTGCTGTTAGTCCTGAATTGATATTGGGACAGTATACCGATTAAACCCTTGATTTCTGGGCCCGCGATTTAATCGATATACTGTCCCAGGTCGCTTATGTTTTCGAGGATTAGATCTGGTTTGGACAGCTTGATATCGATTCCGTGATTGTATCCATAGGGCACACAAGCAACTGGAATATTGGCAGCGCGAGCGGCCAACACGTCATTGCTGGAGTCACCAATCATTAGGCATTGCTCGGGCTTCAAATTAAAGTGATCAACCGCGTAGAGTAACGGCATTGGGTCAGGTTTGATCCGCGCTGTGGTGTCGCCACTGACCACTAGCGAAAAATATTCTGATAGCTTTAGCTCGGTCAACATTTGAGTCGTAAAGTTCCCTGCTTTGTTGGTCACGCAGGCCAGCTGGAAATCTTTGGCAGCCAGGGTTTGTAAAGTTTCGATGACACCCGGATAAACTTCGCTACGGCGACAGGAATTGTCGGAATATAAATCTCGAAATGCCGCTAGACCTTTGGTGAGCAACGATTCTTCAGGTTCGGCACCCATCTCGCCAGTCAAAAACCGTTTGACGAACCGTTCGACACCGTTGCCGACCCAAGCAGTTGCCGCAGGTTCATTTCGCGGCGGCAGGCCGAGGCTTTTCATCATCGCATTGCCACACCAGACGATGTCGCCAATGCTGTCGACCAGCGTGCCGTCAAGATCAAACATCAATAGGCGTAAATCTCGAAAATTCATGTTCTTCATTGGATATGAGCTGGGACAGTATACCGATTAAACTTTTATAAAAGCTTAATAGGTATACTGTCCCACGTTTATCAGGCGATTGTTGGGTTTTTTTGTTTCTTGAAGAAGGCGCCGTAAACGCTGCCGCAGAGGGTGATCACGCCGGCAACCAACAACAGCAGAGCGATCGGGCGGTTGAGAAAACCACTCCATTCAAAGTGCAGCATTTGCATCGCTTGAGCAAATGTCTGCTCGCCGATCTTGCCTAGTATGAGACCGAGCACGATGCCGGCGACCGAATAGCCTGAGCGTCGCAGGAAGAATCCGATCACCCCCGCTAGAAACATCACGATCACGTCGATGGTCAAACCGCGCACCGCATAAGCGCCGACGGTGGCCAGTAATAGAATCATCGGAGCGAGAAATTGGAACGGAATGCGCAGTAAATTGATGATGGTTTTGGTTTCAAGAAAGCCGACAAACAAAATCGAGACGTTGGCAAAAAACATCGCTGCGAAAACCACCCAGACTAAATCAGCACTGTTGATGAACACGAGTGGACCAGGTTCCATGTCGTGCATTTGAAACACCCCGACCATCATCGCAGTGAGTGCGCCGCCAGGCAGGCCCAGTGCCAACAATGGAATCATAGCAGCGCCAGTGGCGGCGTTGTTTGCCGTCTCTGAAGAGATTACCCCTTCAAGCTTACCTTTGCCGAATTCTTCGGGCGTTTTCGACCAGCGAACGGCTTCGTTGTAGCCCATGAAAGCGGCGAGGGTTGCGCCGATGCCGGGCAAAATACCGCAGAAAAAGCCGATCACAATGGATCGCAGTACGGCGTATTTATGCGCGATTAACTCATTTAAGCTTGGGAAGTCGACGCTGATTTTAGGTGCTTTGAAAGAACCTTTCACCTTTTTTTCGGCTTGCACAAATATCTCTGAGACCGCAAAAAATCCGAGTATGGTGGGGATGAAATGAATCCCTGCGAGCAAATAGGGCATGTTGAAATCATAGCGTTCGATGCCGCCAACCGGATCCATCCCGACGACCGCCACCATCAGGCCGATTAAAATTGAAAGCCAGCCTTTCCAAAAGGTTTTGGCACCTACCGAGGCGGCTACTGCTAAACCAAAAAACACTAATGCAAAAACTTCAGGCGGACCAAATGCAGAAATCGCCCAGCCGGCAATGGGTGCTGTGGCGAGCATCATGATGATGGTTGAAACCACGCCGCCGATTGCCGAGCACATGACCGCTGCACCGACCGCTTTTCCGGCCTGACCCTTTTGGGTCATTGGGTAGCCATCGAAAGCGGTTGGGGCATTCTCGGGCGCTCCCGGAATGTTGAACAGAATGGCAGTAATGGCGCCGCCATAAACGCCGGTGCAATAAATCACTGAGAACAGCATGATGCCGTGCTCAGGCGATAAATGGGCGGTGAATGGCAGCAAAATTGCGGCTAAGGTCAGCATGCTGACGCCGGGAATAGCGCCGAACAACATGCCGCCAACGACACCACCGAAAAAGATCATTATTCCCATCGGGTCGCTGAATAAAGTGACGGTGCCTTGTAGAAAGTTGTCGAATGCGTCCACTTATAGTCCTACTGCAACAGCGTCACGATCGAAGTGCCGATGTCGTAAAATGGATGAATGTTGCCAGTTGGTAAACCGACATAGAGGATGCTCACGAAGAGCATCAATAATAGGCCCATAATTAGCGCCATCACAGCGACCATCGGTTTTGTGCGGCGCTCGCCGAACAAATACATCACCCCGATGATGAAGAACGGCGCCAGCGAATAGAAGCCCATATCTTCTAAAAGAGCGCCAAAAAATAGCGGTAGCGCGAGCATTGCGCCTACCGTATTTCGACGCATGTTGTAGGCGAAAATTCCGATCAGGATAGCTGCAATGACTATCTTGAGAAAATGGATGCCGATGCCTTCAATCGAAAACAAGGCGGCAACCCAATCAGGCACGCGAAGGTAGGCGAATGGGATGACCAGCAAGCCCAAGGTCGACATATACCAACCGAAATCGGCGTAGCGGGCCTCGCCTGACGCGTCTTCAGAGCCGTCATTGACCGCGGCACTGATCATCTTAGATGACGTTTGATCTCCGCGTTTCCATTGTTGGGCTAATTGTCCAATCGCGGCGATTGCGATCAGTAGGATGATGGTGCGGGGCCATGCGGTCGCACCGAATTTATAAATTTCGATGTTCTTGTCAAACTCGAACGAGTAGACGAACAGGAATAAGCAGAGGCCAAGCCACATTCCGGCTTCAACCAAATGGCCAGCTCGGAGGTTGCCCACGGTTCGGCTGACTAAGTATTACGCCCGGCGAACCGGGCGTAATTGGGTTTCAACTTGGGCATCAGATATGCAGTCCGGTCTATTTGATTTCTAGCCCCATCTCTTTGTAAACGTCGCGGTACTGCTGAATCGTCGACGCGATCAATTCTTTCGAGCCGGCAGTGTCACGAAAACTTTCGATTAAGGTCATGTATTTACTTTTATTGAACTTTTGGTAGCTATCTTGACAGTAAGCTTTCTGAAAAGCCCATTGCAACCACTTAACTCGATCTGCCGGCGCGCCCTTATGCGTGTAGAAACCGCGGTAGCGATAGAGTGGATCGAAGTCGAGACCTGCGTCGGTCAGGCTTGGTACTCTAGAAAAAGCAGCTGGACGCTCTTTCAGAATCGTCAAGATCGGCTTGAACATTCCGGCATCGAGGAACTTGCGAACATCGCCCGGCTGCTCGAACAAGGCGTCAACTTGACCACCTGCCAATGCACCATAGCGAGGTGCGCCTTTGTCAAAAGAAATTTGCTGAATTTTCATGCCGGTGGCATCGGTGATGAATTTCATGGTGACTCGCTCCATCGAGCCTTCTTTGGAAACGTTTGCAATCGTTGCCCGGCCGTTTCGAGACTTAACCCAAGCGACGAATGTTTTCCAATTGCTGAATCGAGTTTCGTTTTTGCGAATGTAAATTTGTGAGAAGGTGATTTGAGAGGTTACCAATGGAATCAAATCAGACGCTGGGTGAGGGCGGCCCGAATCGAGTGCGTGTGCACTAGCCGAATCGTCAATGTGCTCGAGAACAGAGTAGCCGTCAGCGGGCGTTGCCATGAAAGCTGTCATCCCAACGGTGCCAGAGCCCCCGGGTTTGTGATCGCGGTTGATTGAGACTTTGGTCAAATCGCTGACCGCTCGGGCCATTGCTTGAGACACCTGACCCGAACCACCTGCCGGTCCGTAAGGCACCACCATAGTCAGCGCGCGCGCTGGGAAACCGCTCGGCTTGGCTTGTGAAGCTGGCATGCCGTCGGTTGCACAAGCGGCATACGCAGTGGTTGCCGAAAACGCGGTCGTTGCTAATGCAATTGCGCCGCCTACTAATAGTTTTTTAACAATCATTGAAATCCTCCAGAAGACTATGGTTTTATTGCGATTCGATCGTCGTCGAATTCTGGCTAGGATGTTATACAAGCCCAGTCAAACTGTCTAGTTGGCCATTTTAGCGAGGTTTAATAGGCAGCCCGCCATAACATCGAGCTGCCGGATATCAGCAAAATGCCAACAATCAAGAGCTTAAAGCGCGCTTCACTGATCCGATCTTGCAGCCGGCGACCAAAGAATTGCCCCAACATCACGGGCAAAACCGCGCAGCAGGAGTAGATCAACAAACGCTCGTCGAGCAGGCCATAGAGGTAAAGTGTGATCGCCCAAGGTACGACTGCGCTGATATAAAGAAAGCTGATGGTGCTAACGAATTGTTGTTTACCAAGGCCAGGAATCGAAATTAAGTAGACGATTAGCATCGGCCCAAAAAAAGAGCTAATCCCACCGATCAGGCCGGAGGCGCCACCGAATACTATTCCGGCGGGTTTGATTGCGGGTGCGGCTAGGTGCAGTTTGTAATTGGAAACCTGCATCATGGCGAAGACGATGACCGCGATACCGACGATAATCAGCAAAGTTTGTTCGTCGACCACCGAGAGAATTTCGATGCCTAGCCAAGTGCCGGCCAAAATGGCGATGAAAGTGGGCCAGAATGTTTTGACCACGGCGACACTGCGATCGGCCTGAAAAAACTGCCAGAGATTCACCACTACTACCGGGATTGCCATAATCGCGATCGCCATTTGCGGCGGCAGCACCATCGCCATCATTGGCACGGTTAGCAGGGGTGTGCCGACGCCAAGCGCACCTTTAATAAAGCCCCCGCAAGCTAGCGCCAGAAAGCACCATGCAATAACCCAGAGTTCGTATTCGGCAAACAAGCGTCGACCTCGGTTAAAAAATTTGACGAATGGTAGCAGAAAATAACTTTGGCTTGACCCCAGCGCGAAACTTGCTGCCGGCGGGTTGGCACAACATTGTTTGAAGCGGTAAACTTGCCGACCCTTATTTTCGACAGGGCCAGTTCGATGGCAAATTCTTCACCGATTGCAGTTACCGATGCCAGTGATGCCGAATTAGATGCGGTTAGTCGCTTGCTGATTGCCGGGCGAGTGGCGATGACCGAGATTGCGGATGCCAATCAAGCACGAATTGACGAATTAGTGACTGCGGTGGCTTGGTCTTTATATAAACCTGACAACGCCCAACGACTGGCGGAGCAAGCAGTTGCCGATACTGGGGTTGGCAATGTTGCCGATAAAGTAATCAAAAATCAGCGTAAGACTTTTGGCACTTTGCGAGATTTGATGCGCGTTAAAACGGTAGGAATCCTAGATGATGACCCGGCTCGAGGACTGGTGCGCTACGCCAAACCCGTCGGAGTAGTGGCCGCAATCACGCCCTCAACCAACCCAGCGGCGACGCCTGTCAACAAAAGCATGATGGCGCTGAAAGGTGCGAATGCAATCGTCATCGCTCCATCACCTGTCGGTTGGCGCAGCACCAATGAAACCGTGCAGGTGATGCGAGCGGCTTTATTGAAAGTGGGCGCGCCGGAAAATCTGGTGCAAATTTTGCCGCAACCGGTTTCACGCAGCATGACTCGTCTGTTGATGGAACAGGCCGATTTGATCATTGCCACGGGTTCGCAGAATAATGTGCGCTCGGCTTATCGCAGCGGCACTCCGGCGATTGGGGTGGGCGCGGGCAACGTGCCGGTTATTATCGACTCAAGTGCCGACCTCAGCGACGCGGCCGAAAAAATATGTGCCTCGAAAACCTTTGATAACTCAACCTCTTGTTCTTCGGAAAATTCATTGGTGATTGTTGACGAGGTTTATGAAGCGGCTATTTCGGCGCTCGAAGCGGCGGGTGGCCATCGCTGTGACAACGCAGAGTCCGACTTAATTGAACGCCAACTTTGGGCCAACGGAAATCTCAATCGTGACTTGATCGCTCGCGATGCGACAGTATTCGCTTCGGCTGTTGGGTTGGCGGAACAAGCTCAAAAAGCGCGTTTCTTTATGGTTGAAACTGATTTCGACTCTGGGTCAAAGTTCACCGGAGAAAAATTGTCGCTGGTTCTGGCGGTTTATCGAGCACGCGATTTCGATCATGCGGTCGAATTGGTCACCGATATATTGGAGGTGCAAGGTAAAGGACATTCCTGCGGGATCCACACTCAAGACAGATCGCATGCAAGCCGACTCGCCGAAGAGATCGACGTGGTGCGCGTTCTGGTGAATCAGGCGCACACCTTTGGCAATGGCGGCAGTTTTAACAATGCGCTCAATTTCACCCTGAGCATGGGTTGTGGCACCTGGGGTGGCAACAGCATCAGTGAAAACTTGAACTATCGCCATTTCATTAATACCACTCATTTAGTCACCGCGGGCGAAGAAGACAA
>RCNB010002983.1_pt1 | contig 10192 bp, 13 predicted proteins | sample 2041321 | NCBI WGS metagenome assembly RCNB01 (sample SAMN09708232, study PRJNA481090) | Marine sediment metagenome, whole genome shotgun sequencing project.
CTTATGAAATCGACACGCAGGATCACGCCTATCTGTTGTGGCTGCTCAGTTCACAAGAGGGTGGCTTTGCCATATTGCGCTCGGTTTTCCGTGAATCGCAGTGGACCCTGATGAAAAAGAACGCGCCTGAGCTGTTGCTAGCGATCGGCTTGCTGCTAGCGATCATGATGTGGCGACTGGGCGGACGTTTCGGGCGCTTGTTGCCACGGGATGTGTCGCGTAGACGCGCCCTGGGCGAACACTTTTCTTCTTTATCGCATTACCTGTGGAAACGCCATCGCGGCGAATATCTGATCACACCATTGCGCCAGGCAGTGCTGCGTCGTGCCAGCTTGACCCTGGGTGGGTTCAATCAGGCAGATCAACCGCGTCAGTTTGAATTGATGGCCGAACGCTGTGACCTCCAGCCCGCGTCAATCGCACATGCCTTCGGCGACAATGACTTTAACGAGGCCAGTTTTGTAGTAACGGTCAGACTCTTAAAACACATCGAGCAATCATTATGAATGAATCTACTTTCAGTAATGCGGATGCGATCAATGCATTGCGCCAACACGTTAATGGCCGACTGATCGGTCAGGCAAAGGTCGTCGATCAAATATTGATCGCGTTACTCGCCGGCGGGCATGTGTTGATTGAAGGCGTCCCCGGCCTTGGCAAGACGCTTTTGGTACAGACGCTGGCAGCCGGGATCGGCGGGCAGTTCAAGCGTATTCAGTTTACTCCGGATCTGATGCCCGGCGACGTGACCGGTCACGTCATGTTCGACATGGCAAAAAGTAAATTCGTACTCAAGCAGGGCCCGATTTTTACCAATCTGTTGCTCGCCGATGAAATCAACCGTGCTCCCGCCAAAACCCAGGCCGCGTTACTTGAAGTCATGCAGGAGCATCAGGTTACGCTGGATGGAAAGTCCATGGATGTGGGCAAGCCCTTCATGGTGCTGGCCACACAGAATCCGATCGAACAGGAAGGTACTTATGCATTGCCTGAGGCCGAGCTGGATCGTTTCATCATCAAGATCAACATCGATTATCCCGCTGCAGCAGATGAAGTCTTGATTGCTACCCGGTATGCGCTGCAATCCTTCGCCGACACCGGCGATCAGCAACGACAGTTGCTCGATGTCATCGCGGCACAACGCGAGTGCAGCAAGATCGCGATTGATAATCTGGTATCGGAATATGCAGTCAGACTGGTACGTGAAACGCGCTCGACAACTCTGTTACGCCACGGTGCTGGACCACGCGCCAGTATCGCTTTGCTGCGCTGTGCGCGCGCGCTGGCGATGATCAATGGCGTCGACTACGTGACGCCCGATGACATCAAGGCGATGGTGCTGCCAGTGTTACGCCACCGAGTCATCCTGGCTCCAGAAGTCGAGATCGATGGGCTTGGTGTCGATGCCGTACTCTCCAATTTACTGGACAAGGTAGACGCGCCGCGCTCATGAGACCTACCCGGCGCTTATTGCTGCTGATCCTGCCTGCCTTGCTGATCGGGCTGCTGTTGGCTATTGCGACATTTCTCGAGTGGCCGCAGGCGTTTCAGCTCAAGTGGCTTTTCTGGGGCTGGCTCGGCCTGCTGATATTGTCATCATTGTTGGACGCGGGTGGATTGCGTCGACCCCCGTTGGAGGTGACTCGTAACCTGGAATCACATCTTGCACTCGGTGTAAAACAAAGCGTCGGTATTCGTCTCGATAATCTGGATGAGCGTCCGCACAAGCTTTGGCTGACTGATTTTCCTCCTGAGCAGTTGCGACTCGAGGGTCTACCTGTGCGTCTTGAAGTGGCAGCTCAGCAACGGGTAGATGTGCGCTACACGGTTATGCCACTGAGACGGGGCCCTGCCGAGTTTGGCAAGGTGGGTTGTCGTGTTGAATCTAACCTGGGTCTGTGGGAAAAGAATTACTACTACGCTATGCCGCAGGAGACCCGCGTCTACCCAAATTACAAACCACTGTTTCGATCGTCATTTATCGGCAGTGATCAACTCTACGCTGATCTCGGTCTGCAATTACGTCAGCGTAGAGGCGAGGGCACTGATTTTCATCAGTTACGTGATTTCCGCGTCGGCGATTCATTGCGCCAGATTGACTGGCGTGCCAGCGCCAGATTTCACAAACCGATTTCACGCGAGTACCAGGAAGAACGTGATCAGGAGGTTGTTTTTCTGCTCGATTGTGGGCGAAGGATGCGTGCCCGAGATGGAGTCATCAGTCATTTCGATCATGCCCTGAACGCATTACTCATCTCTGCCTTTGTGGCGTTACGGCAGGGAGATAGCGTCGGGTTGCTCAGCTTTGCCGGGACCTCGCGCTGGGTTGCTCCGGTCAAGGGGCGCTTCCAGGTCGGTCGATTGCTGGACCAGATCTATGATCTGGACAGTGCTCCGGTAACCAGCGATTTCCTGGAGGTGGCGCAGCAGGTGCTGACTCGCCAGACGCGACGCTCGCTGATTGTGCTGATCTCGTCGCTGGAGCCTCAGGATTGTGACGATCTGACCAGGGCCGCAAGATTGCTGTCACGCCATCACCTGGTGATGGTTGCCTCGATGCGTCAGCAAGTGCTGACCGACACACTGGCCCGCGAAGTGGTGTCGATCGACGATGCGCTTACCTATTGCGGAGTCAGCCAGCATCTGCAGCAGCAGTCGGCCATGTACGCCAGGTTGCGTGCGGATAATATCATCGTCGCCGATGCTCCCCCGGCATTGATGCACTCCACCTTAATCAACGAATATATGGCACTGAAGCGTAGCGGAAAATTCTGATCGGATTGATCCAGGTCAAGCCGTCTCAGATCGGTATGTTCTATATTTTTATTGATATCCTGTGACTACTCGTCCGGTTCACTTTACTGACAGGCTGATATGTTCGATTCCATTCAACACTGGTTTGATTCGCTGGGGCAGCAAGGGCATTTGTTCGAGCACGCCGATGACGAAATTCTGCATTCTGCACTGGCCTCGGTGTTATATCACATCATCAGTATCGATCATGTCGATGCGCGCAAGCAGCATGAATTCGTCCGTATTCTCAAGCAGGAATTCGACCTTGGCGACGACCAGATTGCGCATCTCTATCATGCTGCACAAAGCAGTGCGGCTGACATGCATAACGATTTGCATACGCTCAATTACTACCTCAAGCGTAATCCCGCGGTGCGTATGACCTTCATGCGCAAGTTGCTGCAATTGATTGACGTTGAGGGTGTGCACCCCGGACAACTGGAAATTTTTTATCTGGCGCTTCACGAAGTATTTCCGGAAGTAAAAGACATCAGCCGTGAAGGGGAACTGTAACGCCCTCGGCTGGTTCGAATAAAACTGATGGTTTCGATCAGCTGAAGTCGTGTGGATCGTCCTGTTGCAGACGTTTGCTTAGTACTCTGACCGGATCGACATCAAAACCGATTGCCTGATAGAAGCCGATAATTTCCCGGTTGCTGTCACGCACCATCAACTCGAGCTTTGGGCAACCAAGTTCCATCAGTTTTCCCTCAACATGGGTTACTAGCTGTGCCGCGAAGCCCTTGTGCTGCTCCGATTTGGACACCGCGAGAAAATAGATCCAGCCTCGATGACCGTCGTAACCTGCCATGCAGCTCGCCACCAGGCGATTGTTCAATCGGCCGGTGAAGAACAGCTCTGGAGAATCCATTGTCTTGCGCGCGATATCCATGAGTGGATTGTTCCACGGGACCACCAGTCCGCATTCCTGCCAGAGCTGTATTATGGCCGCTTCGTCATCGCTGCTGTAGGTATCGATGGTAAAGCCATCGGATGCTGGTTTGTTCATGCTGCTCGCTTTTGATCAGCGCAGTTCGACTTCAATGAAGAAAAACTCATAGTCATTGGCATTGATCACATTGTGCTCTACACCCGCCTCACGGCAATAGGACTGGCCGTGGCGCAGCTCGGCAGTTTTTTCACCATCTTCGCTCTGCAGTAAAAGCTGGCCATCCATTCCCGGAATCACGACATAGTCGAGTCCGTGTCGATGCCATCCCGTTTCGGCTCCTGGCGCAAACCGCCATTCGGTTACAATCATTCGTTCGGTTTTGATCTGTTGCGTGGCAACAGCCGTGGGTCGATCAGTCGACATGGTTTTTCCTCAGTCAGAATATTACTGCTTGAGCTGCAATTCGTCGCACAGGCAGCAACGGGATGACGTCGAATGTACCAAACTTCTGGCCATTACCGAAGTCCGCGTTTGGGGCTACCACCGACAAAGTTTTAGTCTGCCGGGTTTTTGCCAGGTGCATCCACATGTAGAGGTTTGTTCACGTTGAACATCGGGGTAGTGAGGATTTCCTGGTCAAAACGGTCGCTTCCTGCCACCCGTACATCAGCTAGAGGTTTCGCGCTAAGGTGTTTGTCGGCGACTACGCAAAAGCAAGCCTGCAGCCTCAACCACAGATCTTTGAATGGATCCTCGCGACTAATGCCTGGTTTAGCCAAATCGACACCGATGGCCCGATCCAGCTGCTAGCCCGGTGCTTTTGAGGATTGGGAAACAGAGATTACCCATCAAGCAAGTGGTGATAAATCTGCCCATGACATCTTCAACGAGGAGTCTGACCTAAGTCAGCCCACTCGTTTCAGGACGCCTGATATTAACGATATATCGTCCAGTTCCTTGACCCGGCAATCCCCAGGAAAAGCTACTCTTGTATCGTGGATCTACCGATAGCAGTATCATCTACTGCTATCGGTAGTGCTAACACGAACAGTCGCCGTAAATCTCAGTGATTAACGGCGAAACGCCGGTTCCAGAGTTCAGATACGCAAAGCGAGTTCTTTACCTGGCAGAAACCGGTGAGTTTATCCTCAGACGGGCGTTACATTATTTGCACAAGGACCTTTCTGTCCCTGGCCAACCTCGAACTCGACTTTCTGACCATCATTCAGGGTGGCGTAATCATCGCCACTTCTAATTTCAGAATGATGCACGAAAAGGTCCTTGCCTCCGTCTTCTGGAGTAATGAAACCGTAACCTTTAGCTGCGTTGAACCACTTAACTGTACCTATACTCATACCTGTACTTCTCTCTCATGTAATGGTGAACTAGGTTGAAAATCTCAGATTCGAATTCACCGTTTCGAATTTGAAATAGAATATTTTAGTGGATTGACATGAAGCTTGCAGTGATCGCGGGTTTCCCCTGGTCTCATTGCTATTGTGTGCCTTCAGGCATCTTTAAAAGCTCTTATGTACGAGAAAGGTGGTAGCCCAATTCTCTAAAATCCCCCAGTTGTTATCAGTCGTTGCGTGGCTTATTTAGCGGTTTTTCTTATCGGCTGATGAATTAATTTTTTATCTTTATTGGCCAAGCTTGACCTTTATAACACCTTTTCCCACGTTCGCGCTCGGATTGCAATCAATTGTTGGAGCAATTATTCGGAATAAAAGCTCGAATGGAGCCTGTACAAGCTCTTTGCAGAGAGTTCCTGCAGTGATTGCGTCACTAGCGCCGCGCTATCGAAGGCGCCGTCAGGTTTCGGGATGAAGTGGTCCGGGCAAACGACACAGGCCAGCTGTGCTGCAGTTGCGGCACGAAACCCGGTAACTGAATCTTCCACTGCAAGTGCACGACTTGCCGAGGTATTCAAAGCTTCAATTGCCGCCAGGTAGGGATCAGCAAAAGGTTTGGAACGTGCAACCTGGTCGCCTGAAACAAGCGCAGTAAAATGACGAATCAGGTCGAATTTCGTGAGACAGGCCTCGATGGATTCGCGTCGCGATGCAGACACGACAGCCAGCTGAAGATTCCCCGAACAGTCTTCAACGAGTTCGCGAACACCGGGTTTTAGATTCAGTTCCTTAGCGATGAGTTCCTCGTAGTACTGTTTCTTTATCTCGCGTAACTGTTGTACGTCGATTTGCAGATTTTCACGCTCAACCCATCGAGCTGTGGATGCTTCGACACTATGCCAGCGAATCCAGTCGTCCATACTGAGATCAATACCATACTCTTCGAAGGCATGGCGATAGGCTCGATATTGCAGCGGCTCGGAATCTACCAGTAATCCATCCAAGTCGAACAGAATGCATTCAAGCATCGTGATGGCTTTCAATAACAGGGGCCGTCGATAATCTATCTATCATCATGGTTTTCTGTCTGCAATGCTGATGAATCATCTTGTTGTTTCGAGCCAGTCAAGCCATACGCCTATTTCACTGCGATGGGCATCGTCATGCTCAGCCATCAGACTGGGCATGTCGCAGATGTTGATGTCGCCTACTCCCTGTTGAGTTCCGCGGCGTAACCATTGTTCTTTGTCGAGGTTGCGAAGGGTTGACAGGTTGGCGCTGCGTGCATCTCGGAATGCGTCTAATCCCTGCGTCCATGAACGTTGCTTGTAGTTGCCCTCACGCGCGATTCGAGCACCTTCAAAGTTTTCCAGAGAGGGGCAGATTTCGGTTTTCAGTCGTTGAATACGCGCCGCAAACCCCCGTTGTTCAAGATCGGCCAGATGCCAGATATGCTCGATGGGGCTGAAGCTTCCATCGACACCATTTTGGGTGCGATGGGCAGGGGTAAGATCAGCAAATGCCAGCTCGAGGTAGTTCGGCATCGACGCCAGTTGCGTCAGGAAGTCGTTCTGTTGCTGTTTGTTGAGTCTCATGTATTGCATTGTTTACCTCGCTTGTTGGCAGTTGCGGTTGCTAATACTGGTCGCCTCGAACCATGTAATCAATCGTCGCTGTTAATATCGGTATCGACCATGAAGTCACCTTGTAACCAGTTACGACCGAGTAGCAGTCCATAGCGCATGTGCTTGCGGTCATTCAGTGTCACCAGTACCGTCTTGCTGGTGTTCTTCCAGTTAATGACAAGTGGCACGGCATAGCGCGTTTCCGACCCTTCCGAAGTTTTGACTTTTATCAGTCTGGAGACATGCGAATGGATCCTATGAGATTCCCCGTGCTTGTTGACCAGCTTGAAGGCGATCGGTTTGCCCTCTGCATCACCGTTTAATTCAACTTCTATATCTTCAGCGTGGATGCTGGAAGTTTTTGCCCCGGTGTCGATACGAGCCCTGAACTCGAGCTTCAGCGGGTGAATCTCGATAATCTCGGTTGCACCAACGATCTGCTTGTGAGCGTCAGCTGATAGCATCGGCATCCACAGAAGAATGAGCGGGAAAACCAGCACATAACCGATTTTGTGCATGGCTTGCTCCTGAATATGATTGATCAGCGCGCAGTATACCTTTTTAGTTTTCTGCCAGAACAATCCATTGTGGTAAACCAGAGCAATACCCCGGGTTTGCCGTTGATTATGTCAGGCAGGGTTTAAATGATCACTCGATCGTCGGCGAACTGTTCGATAAGCACCTGCGCAAACAGGTTGGCAGCGCCGATGATCGAACCGCGCCGCATGGTTGCGCGAAAGGCCTCGAGTTGTCGCAGATTCATCGCAGTATTGTCATGTTCGGCATATAGAATTTACGAATGCACATTAGGAATAATTGTATTTGTTCTATGTTAGCCGAACAAGATAGACTTGCCTTTTGTCATTCCGTAGTAAGTCTATCGTGAAGTTTTCTCTGTAATGGGTAATAAGATTTTCAGCCTTTCTGACGCGCGTAAGTTCGCGAAACGTCGCATGCCACGCATGACCTTCGATTACATCGATGGCAGCGCCGGCGATGAACGCGCCTGTGCGCTCAATGTAGAGATGATTGAAGCGATCCGCATGTTGCCGCGTGTATTGCTCAATGTGGAAAATCGTAGTCTGCAAAAACAACTGTTCGATGATACCTGGCAAGTACCCTTTGGCATTGCGCCGATGGGTATGTGCAACCTGACCTGGCCGGGTGCAGACGAAATGCTGACACGCGCTGCTCGTCAGTACGGTATGCCGGTCGCGTTGTCGACCATGGCATCAAGCAGTATCGAAGTGACTGCCGAGCGTGCGGGTCACCACGCCTGGTTTCAGCTTTATGTCGGCGAGTCGGAAGAGGTTGGTATGGATCTCGTCGAGCGCGCGGAGGCTGCTGGATATCGCAACCTGATTTTTACCGTGGACGTACCGGAGATCGGTTACCGCGCTCGCGAAAAACGCAATGGCTTTAAGTCGCCGGTGCGTATCGGGCCGAAGCAGTTTATTGATTTTGCGCTTCATCCCCAGTGGTCGTTGCGCTCGCTCGCCGCCGGTGTGCCGACGCTCGCCAATGTCGATCTGCCGGGGGGTAAGGGCTTCAAGCGCAATGAGGCGCGTGGCAAAGTCGACTGGGCTTTCCTCGACCGTCTGCGCGAACGCTGGAAAGGCAAGTTAGTCGTCAAGGGCGTGCTCGGCTGCGAAGACGCGGTGCGCATCCGTGATGCAGGCATCGATGCCGTCTATATCTCCAATCACGGCGGGCGTCAGCTCGACAGCGCTCCCGCGGCCATTCAGATGTTGCCCTTGATCCGCGCCGCGGTCGGCAAAGATTACACGCTACTGTTCGATAGCGGCGTGCGTAATGGCGAGGCGGTGGTCAAGGCGCTCGCGCTCGGTGCCGACTTCGTCTTTATCGGTCGACCCTTCCTGTATGCCATGGGAGCCGATGGCTATGACGGTCTGCAGCAGATGGTCGAGTTGATCCGCAGTCAGGTGGATATCAGTATGGCGCAACTGGGTTGCACTGATATTAATGATATCGATGAACGTTTTATTCTGGGTGGTAGCGCCGCAGTGAGTGGAGAAATTAAATAAGTGAAACTTCGTGGTGGCCAGTTGTTGGCGCGTGCGTTGCAGGAAAAAGGTGTATCTCAGGTATTTACCTTGAGCGGCGGGTTTTGTAACCCTGCACTCGAAGGGTTCATGGAATGTGGAATTCCGGTGATTAACGCACCTGGCGAGCAGGTTGCAAGCCACCTTGCCGATGCCCATACCCGCATCAATCGTCAGCCTGCGGTGTGCCTGGTGGGCCCTGAGGGCTTTGCGGGAGCAATTCCGGCAATGATGGAAGCCTGGGGTGACCGTTCGCCGATCATCTTTATTACCGGTTCGAGTACCTTGAAGCGGCAGGGTAGTGGTGGGTTCAAGGAAATCGATGATGTCGCCATTGCTGCACCCTGACAAAGTACAGTGTGTCGATTACCGACGGCGAGCGTATCTCTGAGTTTGTTGATCGAGCCTGGAAAATCGCCCTGAGTGGATACCCAGGTGCGGTGCACCTGAGCCTGCCGGTCGACATCATGTTCAGTTCATTTGAAGAAAGCGCGATGCGCGACGAGCGTCCCTTCGATCGGGGGGCGGGTCGTCCGGCACGCGCCTGGCCTTGTCCGCCAGATCTCGAGCAGGCGCTGGACGATTTCTACAGCGTGGTTGATCATCACTTCGGCTCGGGTAAACTGGGCGGCCTGCGCCTTTGTGCGCGGCGACTTGATTGATCCCCTGAATAGTCAATTAAGATGTAGTGAAGGAAGAGTAATCAGGAACGCGTAATTAGTGGAGATTGACTGGTAATGAGTGACTGGAAGACGGCCTATCGTTCGTTTTATTACGCGACTGCCGAAGCCCCCGAAGATATACAGCTGACATCCGCTCATACCGCTTTGCTGGTGATCGATGTTCAAAACACCTACCTCGAAGTCGACTCAGATCAACGTGAAGCCGAGCGCTGGGCGCCGTTTCGCGAGCGCATGAACAGCAAGGTGATTCCCAATACGGCGAAACTCATCGCTGATTGTCGTGCCCGTGGTGTCGAAATCATTTTTGCCCGTATCGCCTGCCTCAAAAACGACGGGCGTGACCGTTCACTGAGCCAGAAGAAGCCGGGCTTTAATTACCTGTTGTTGCCGAAAGACCGGGTTGACAGCCAGATGGTGCCCGAGCTGACACCCGGAGACGATGATATCGTCGTGCTCAAGACTACCGACAGCGCGCTCACCGGCACCAACCTGCGCCTACTGCTCAGAAACATGAATATCGAGGATGTTATCGTTGCTGGCATTTTTACTGATCAATGCGTGAGTTCAACCGTACGCAGTCTTGCCGATGAAAGTTTCGGGGTGATCGTGGTCGATGATTGTTGCGCCGCGGCCACCGACGAGTTACACCAGAATGAACTGCACATCATCAACATGATTTATTGCCACGTGGTGCAAGCTGAAGATGTCGCCGGATTCTTTTAGACCCGATTCTTTTAGCCCTGGTTCTTTTAGACAACTGAGAGGTTTCGATGTCGCAAGCGTC
>RCNB010002984.1_pt1 | contig 10190 bp, 14 predicted proteins | sample 2041321 | NCBI WGS metagenome assembly RCNB01 (sample SAMN09708232, study PRJNA481090) | Marine sediment metagenome, whole genome shotgun sequencing project.
CAATTCCAAATATGGAAGGCAGAGACGTAACAGCCAAATATGTAAATAGGGGTCAAAAATGGATTTTTTGTTTATTGCATCAGAACAGTTCTTCATGCAAACCCCACAGTACTCCGAACAGTGCTGCAATAAGGGCACGGGATTGGTGCCAAAGAGATAATGAGCACAATCTGTAGGACCGATACAACAAGTAGTGATCTGCCACGCATTTGGTGTTTTGTATTAATGGGGATTTGTTGCGGTGAAAATGCTTAACGCATTTCATTAAAAGATTTTAAGTCGCGGATGTCTTGATCAATATCAGAGATTAAGTACTTAAGTTCGGACACTCGTTTCTTATATGCTTTCACCATTAAGCGGAGAGACTGTACATCATCCTCTAGTTCATCGATCTTACTTGCTACGGTACGAAACATAAGTTATTTTATGACAGCAGACAGAAGCGCGCAACTGGAGAGTTTGGTGGAGGAGCTGGAGAGATCGCTGGGGACAATACTGGAGACAGCCCTGGAGACGGCTTTCGAGCTTGTTGTTCTCGCTGGAGCTCAGGAGGGTTATCAGGAAGAAGGGTCGGAGATGATTGAACACTCACTGGAGTGGAATCTCGAGGGTCCTCTAGAAATCGCCCATGATATTGCACTTGGCTCATGCAGAGTTCCGAAAGAGATTCCTGAAAAGGAACTTGATGATAAATGGGAAGAGGCTCTGGAGATTGTTTGGTATTACATCGGGATGCTTCTACCTGAGAAGCTTCATCAACTATCCCTTCGTTGCGAAGCGGAATAAAACCAGATATACGTATCAAAGGCTCATCCCCCCTCCGGTACTTCTTCACGGAGCCACACGTCTGGCAGCTCACGTCACGACTGCGCATCAAATATAGGTTATGAAAATTTAATCGATATGCATGGAGGTATACCCCGTGGAGCCAAAACCGTTCGCCCCGCGCCCAGTCCTGTCTTCATTAAAGCGCTTACCATCCAACTCAATGATATCGGGGACGGAAATGTTGACAATGATGATTTGAGCGATACGGTCCCCTTGTTGGATAACGAAGTCAACATCGCTATGGTTGAAAAGGAGGACTCTGACATGACCCCTGTAATCGGAATCGATAACCCCTCCACCAACGTCGATACCTTTACGGCTTGCGAGTCCTGAACGAGGAGCGAGCCTCCCATAGTTACCCGCGGGTACGATCATCGCCAAGTCTGTGCTTACCAGCCCAAACGAACAAGCAGGGATAGTCGTGAACTCCGAACTCGAAAGATCATAACCTGCAGACCCCTCCGAAGCGCGAAAAGGTAGGATGGCATACTTCGAAAGCCTATGAACGTAGAGAGCCATATTGATGATATGGATATACTTCCACCCCGTATGAATATATACTGATATTAATATATGGAAACCTCCTAATCATGCTATGGAAGTGTAGGGAACATTCTATGTACGCACTGCGCGAAGTGTAAAAATATGGGGAGTATCCGGGTAAATAATCATTTGGAGTAAACAGGAGTATGATGCACTTGAGTGGGATTGGAGAGAACTTTTGGTGCAACGTGAGCGGGAGTCTATATATGGGAGGGGTGGTCGTGTACCATCAGGTGTTCAATATGGAGTTGGATTTGATGGAGGAGCAAGTCCAATGGTACCGTCTCGGGTATCAGGTGAACGTACTTTCGGGGGATACGGTATGTGGACCCGCTGACTTTGCGCTACTAACAGATGAACAAATGGGGGACCTGGAGCTGCAAGCATACGCTGGAGGAGCGACCCCACCAACGCATGCGACTGTGTGGTACCCGTTGAGGGGGCCCGGGAGGCAGTGTCAGATATGCGGGGAGATGCATCATACATTTCTCGAGACGGATGGGTGCAGGCACCACGTGTGCAGGAGTGCATACGCTCATATCAGGATGGGAGCAGCTCTATCAGGAAGGACCCCCTCTTGCCCCTACTGCAGAGCACAATACCCATACTAAAGTTACGTACGATTACGGAAAACCCGCACTGATTTTATCCACCCTCTTCATGATTTCTTTGTTGGCGTACGTGGCCCATGCTTCAAGATTCTTACGGAGCCTGTCGAGAGCGTCAATGGAGTCTTGATCCATGGATTGAGGGTTTGCAAGGACGAGCGGGAGAAGCACCATGAACTTGTTCAGCAGACCCTGGAGGCGCTCAAGTGACAAGGGCACCGGGTCATGGTACTCGGTAGAACACTCGAACGCTTTTTTAACATCCTCGATATCACGCTGAAGCTTCGACTTCTCCGCTTGCTGCATATTTGTAACTATGGTTAGTGTGTAAAAAAGTTGCGCGTGGAATTCCATGGAATGTTGCAGTGGTATAAAAAAGTGAAGGCTGCTCGTATAAACTCATACGAGTAAAATGTGTGCTGATAGGGATATCAGATTTGTGCAAGTGATTAACGGGAAGATTGCGGGGCAGGCGGTGTACTATACGTACACCATGGTGAACGAGATCGATGAAGAAACAAACGACCTAATGTTCATCAAGTCGTTCACATTTGAGGAGGGGGACGAAAAGAATATAATCCCTCCAAGCGAGTTGTGTGACGTTGTGGGGATGATGGGTCTTGAAATCGAAGGGCACGAAGCCCACCCCGTGGGAAGCCTGAACCAGTGTGAGTGGTGTGAGAAAGACGAGATGTTTGGGTTTGTTCTACCGTGTGGCCACGCGTACTGCGGGGAATGCCTCGGAAGCATTCACCACTCGTTTGCAGAGTTTGCCTCGGAGGGGTACACCGGGGCGTTCTGTATGGTGTGTAACGTGGAGTACACCTGGAGTGATCTGTGCTGGCACAACCAATAAAAAATCATTACGACAGAAAAGTGACACTCTATTAAATTAAAAACCATTCGCCCTAATGATCTCTTTCCTTGAAGCGCTAAAGCACAGGGAATCTCCGCAAAAACCATCGCTGAAGTTTAACTTTGAAATGCATACTGATAATGATGATAGGCTGCGTAGATGGCCCCCATGGGGTGACGTAGCATCGAGCAGTGAAGACAGCGATGACGATCGCAACGTTATTAATCTGGATTGTCTCTGTGATAGTAACAACAATAAATGTTATTTATGAAATGTAATATCCGCTAAGGTCAGGTTGTGTTGCTTCCACTTTGTACGTAGGAGGAGGGCCCTCTCAGGAGTGAACATGAACGCTTGGGTCTTGTCACCATCCCCAGTGTGGTGAACCCAATGGGTAATGGTCTGACCAGCCCCCGACACAGACACGAAACGAGCGATGGTCTTTACATCCATAACCATACGGATGTGGGTCGCCATGGTAGCACTGAGCTGCGCCCAATGAGGCGAGTGGCATCCAAAGTTAAACCTTAGAGCACCCCCAACGTCACACATAACTTCGATAGGCCCTCCAGAATCTTGCTTCGCTTCCATCATTTTTTGGTGGTATGACACGGGGTGCGCGTGTGTTGCGAATCATTATACAAAAAGAACAAAAGAAGCTTCTATGGCGGGATTCTGGGAAACATTTGGGGAGGATCTTGTGGATGCTGCATATACTGTTACAAAGTTTGATCAAACGATTTCAAGCTTACCAATCATTGGGGCTGTATGGAACGGGTTTAAAGCAGAGAACCCTGAAATTGAGTTGTTCCTTGAGGGGGCTACACTGGTAGCAGCCATTGGGACCCTTGCGGGGTACCAGGGGCATCTTGTCGGCGTAGACACTGGGGAAAAGCACAAGGAGGTCCACGACAGCATCACACACCAGGAAATCGGTATGGCCAACCTTGCGGGGGTGGATACCCCTGCGATGAACGACCCTGTACATATGAGCAACATGACGGGGATCGCCCAAACCCCAGTGGGGCAAACAGCGACAAGCCTACACCACGATATGCATGTCTGGAACACCGAGCTCCAGCAACCTATGCCTGATGTCCCAAAGATCATGGCGAGCGGCGAGGAGGTTGGGAAGGCTATGTTTGAGAATGGTCCTACCCAGGACTATGAAAGAGGTCACCGCGACATTGGAGGGGATGGTACTCACGGAATAACGAGCGGAGTGAATAAAGAGGGGGAGCGAAAGAGGAGGAGGAATGGCTCAAGGATACAGCGCCATACCGTTGACGAAATGAGTACTAAACAACACCGAAGAAAGGAGAAGCACCATATCATTGGTGATGGTAATGTGCACAATGGAATCCACAGGAGGCCCCTGAAGCAGGGAAGGGAGTATCGCAGAACTGAGAAAATTCAACAGAGGGCTGTGTATGGCCATGAAGTCATGCCTGAATACAGACAGGGTGAGATCCCATTCTCGAACACGCATGAAGGTGTCCACAGGGATATGACACAGCATGTGGTGGGTCACCAACACAATGATGACGGGTCTCACAGGTCTGCGGTCCCCTTAGGTATGGGCCACCAGGAAAGCAGGGCTGACATGCGTGATACGACAGGGTCGTCCCAAGGAGGAGGGATGGTTAAGGAAGCACCGCCCCATCAAATGCCAATGCTGCTGAATTAAAAAATAAGTTTAATTGAGAGTAACAGTTTGCCTCTGAGAGAGGATCAGGTATGCGTCATGAAGGATGTAGTGGAAGTACATGGGGGACCCCGCAAGGCCTGCGTACGCGTAGCCCGATTCGCGCTCAATGACAAGGTCAAGCGGTACAATGGACAGATCCATACCCGTCAAGTGCCCGGAGTCCGTGTTGTCACGGGACAAGTCCCCGGACATAATGAATTTGGAGGCATCAAGGATAAAGTTATCACCAAGGTCCCCGCTAATGGCGGGTAGACTTTGTACATAGTTCAAGTGAGACGCAAATTCCCCGATGGTAAAGTTCAGTGCAGGGCTGCGGGTATTCATACTCAGTTGGAGGAGAGCCTCCCGACTGAAACTGTCGCATACAACAGGCCTACGAGGGAACTGATGGGACCCCACGCGGTACTGGAATTCACTGATATACCCTCTAACAAATGTGGACAGCTGGGGGATGGACCCGTTGTTGTCACTGGAGCTGTCATGAAGACCCGACAGTTGATGGGTCGTAAACACAGTACGAGCACTCCTCACACCGGGGTGGCTCATGAGGGAGTCTGAGGCAGTAGACGAGCTTGTCTGGCGCCTCACTCGTACACTCGGGATGCTATAGATAAGCCCCGTCTCTGATTTCCAGTCAGAAATGTATTCCTCAACGATATCAGGATGAGGGGTCTCAATCATAGCCAGGAATCTCGGTTCGGAAATTTCAAAGGTAAGCCCGGTGTAGTTGGGCTTGATGAATGCTTTGTTCAAGTCATCCAGTTCAAACCTGAACTCGATCCCGCCGCCCTTCAAGAGGAACCCAGGGATCACATGGTCCATGATCGTCATGCGTGGTTTCCAGACATAGGTTTGTGAAATAGCTGCTGCAGAGTCAGCCCCCATCGCAGGAAGGTGATCACTATGGATCCCCTGGTTCTTTGACTTTCGGACGTACACGGAAGCGTTGGCCGCGACACTCGCAACGTCTGTGGAATACGTGGTGTTAAGGGTGACAGTGAAAAACGCCCCTGCGTTGGCCTTATCAGCGTCAATCGCAATCACCCTCCCATAAACAGTCGAATACGTCGAGTAGTCAATTTTAACCTCATCGTTGATTTCAACGACAGCTGCAAGATAGTTGGGACTGACCTTGAATGTGAATACCGACGCAGCGTTCGTGGTTTCAGCAGCCGTGTTTACCCCGTCAGCCACCAACTCCCATTGAGGGTTCCCTAGAGGGTTTGATGCAAGAGGCATAGCCCCTCGGAGCAGGTTGGAGGATTCTACATCCTTACCAAGGCGATCGGCGTATACAGCATTCTGGATACTACACCAGCGATTGTATTGCTGGTACATCTGGAGCTGTTGGCCCGTTGAAAGCAGATATGCAGAGCATCGCTGCCACATAGCGTCAAGGCCTGCGCGCTCAAACCTGTACGATGCCGTGTTCTTGGATTCTGACCCGTAAACCTTCATCTTGAAGCGAACATACGATTCCTTCAAATTGATGAATCCCTGATTGCTACCGACTTTGAATTTAATGGCATCGTTGTTCCCAAAGGCATACGTGGTCGTATCCTGAGGATAAATCTCGATGAGTTCCTTCCTGAGGATGGTCTTCGACGTGGACACAGGAGCCTCCGCCACAAGTGACTTCGGAATTGCGTTCTGAAATTCGATGCTCATGAAGCGTTACGTTTTGTGTGAATGATCATAACAACTAACCATCATGGAATATCTATACCTGAGAACTCAAGACAGCCAAGCAGACAACCCGTGGAATGCTTCGTGGTCCATCAGGTCGTCGTATGCCCAGAATGTTCAGGACATCGTGGGGTATCGTATCGCCCTGTTCAGTTTTGAAGCCCCAAATATTGTGTACCCCATCAACCAGTATGCAGACAAAATATACTTCAATGAGGACAGCGGGGCGACACTGGCAGCAACACTGACAACAAACTATTATAACGGCACAACGCTGGCTACGGAAATCGCCACTCAGCTGACCGCAGTGTCCGCAGCATCAGGGCTCACGAGGACATACACAGTAACATACGACGCTGTAGCCCCTGCGTACACTCTGGTGATCACGTCGAGTGCAGGGACCGTCCAGCTTGAGGAAGGTGACTACGATATCCTTGATGAAATGGGGTATGACAGGCTCTCGCTCTTAACGGCGATTGCCCTCAGCGGAGACGCCCCCATCAATGTATCAGGGACAAAGACGGTGTCGATTGTTTCAAACCTCGCAACGCACTCCTACACCACAGGGGTGTCGCGCAATGTATTTACAAGAATCCCTGTCACCGTGAACTTTGGGGAAGTGCTTTTCTATAAGGGGTACGATGATCCTGAGAACTATGTATTTGTTGCAAACAACCAGCTCGACGAAATCTTTATGCAGCTTCAGGATGATAAGGGATATCCCTGGGCACTCCCAAACACGGCCCATGCCACATACACGCTGCATGTCAAACCAGTCAGGAACGAGAACCCACATTCATTACGATAAAAAACATGAACCTATTGGAGCATTTTGTCATGACTCTTGCGGCCCCTCGCAGATCGGGGAAGACCCATCTTATCAAATGCGTAGTACCACCGCTTGAAGAACGGTATGACCATATCATTGTAGCATCTCCCACACTCGATTTCAACGACGACTACGATTTTCTGGAAGACAACAAGAAGGTCACATTTATCCCCAACGTCACTCACGATGTCATCGCTGATATATTCGAGCAACAAAGTAAATGTGCAAGACAAGTAAAAAGGAATAGAAAACGTAAAAAACACAGCATTGTGAAGACAAGGTGCCCTGTAACCCTACTCATCCTAGATGATATCATTGATACCGGGGTAGTGAGTTTTGGGGGGGTTGTGGATAAGATAGCTGAGAGGGGGCGCCACATTAAGATGTCTGTGATCATAACCAGCCAACGCATCTCCGCAGTGTCGCGCAGTATTAGACTGAACTCCGATTACTTCATCATTTTCTCACCATTCTCGATGGGGGAGATGGAGAAGTTTATTGAAGAGTTCGTGACGAGGGACAAGAGGAAGGAGCTGCGATTGATGGCTACAGGGGTGTTTGACATCGACTATGAATTCATCATGCTGGACAACTCTACGAAGAAACAGAGCGAGAAACTAAAAACAGGAAACGTAGACGACATATGTAAGGGCACCCTCAAGTCTCTATTTGCAAAGCGTCCGCTACCTACGGGGGATAAAGGCCCGGAGTATGTCGAACAATCATTATAACTAAAAACAGATGGCAACTATAGGCAAGTCTGTGACAGGGCAGACTCTTCAAGATATTATTGATGATCGCGTGACGTTTGTCGGGACTAATCTTGCGGATGGTAGCGCCGCAGCGCCATCCCTTGCGTATTCAACAGACAATACAACGGGGCTGTTCCATGATGGGGTGGGTGTTTCAACGAGCGTGAGTGGGGTGAAGCGGGTGGGGGTGTACGCCGACGAGACAACATTTTCAGAACCTCTGAGAGGGCCTGACGGAACAGCGTCACTACCAGCGTTCTCGTTTGACACTGCTAATGATGTCGGAGTATACTATGATAGTGGTAGCGTATCGATTGCCACTGCAGGTGTTAAACGTGCGAAGATCGGGTCACGTATTGAAACGTATGGGCGCACAGCCGTGGAGGATACCAACGTTGAAGCGTTTATGATTCGGAAGGATGGGGATACAGGGGATGTGCTTGTCGTGGACAGTGTGAATAACACCTTAACGATGGTGGGGGAGATATATGCAGGGGCCGGCACAGCATCCGCACCGGCCTTCAGTTTCACGTCAGATAGCAACAGTGGATTTTACAGCGATGGGCAGAACGTGGTGGCTATTTCCACAGGCGGTAATATGAAGGCGTGCTATGACGATAGCGGGACAGCTGTCGTGGATGGCACAGCGTCGAATCCTTCGTATGGGTTCATCAGTGATCGCGACACTGGGATGTACCTGAGCACCGAAGGGGTGTGTGCTGTTGCTACGGCTGGTTCGACAGCGACTACATTCAACAGTTCAGGTGTATCTCTTAATGCAGGGACAACCTTGGGGACGTACATTGAAGGTACATGGACCGTCGCGTTGGGGGATGGGACGATCAACTTTGTTGCCTCCACAAACGACGGGGTCTATACGCGAATCGGGAACATCGTGCATTTCTCGATTCACGTTGTGTGGACAAGCCAAAATAGTGCGTCCGGAAATATAGGGTTTACTCTACCTACAGCGGCCACGGAAGGGTATGGGATTATCCACGCTCTAAACCTACCCCCGTCAGGTGATAACCCCATGGTTGAAATTGATTCAAGCGGCGCCCGTGTCGGGTATTACGATGGGAAATCGTCAGGGGTGTTCGTGGACTACACCGAATCGGATCTGGACGCTGCAGACACTCTCAAGGTTCATGGTGCATATTTTGTTACTTAAGATAAAAATTGTTGGAGAGAATGAGGGTTCTTTGAATCTTTGCGTGGTTCGAATACATGATTGGTGTAGGAGGGGTCCCCCTGCCCAAACGAGGAAATGAGATCCCCCTTGATGAAGTATTGGTGCACGTTTTTGTTGTCCGTCTTATTCTTGATGATGTTATTCAGCGTCGCATCAACAGCTTCGGTCGACGACCCTGGGTTAAAGTTGTGGACTTCCGCGATGGTGTCCTTGTTCTTGTGGTACACATGATTGTTCACGGTGCCCCCCAGAGAATGGCCCACAAGGGTATGCGTCCACTCATCAGGAGGGTATACGTTCTTTAGGTGATGGTACTGCTTTGCTGCAGTTTTGAACCGCTTACTGGCATGGGTGGTTCCTGCGAGGATATGTGCATCAGCGATAAGATCATCGGGGTCCTCCACATCGGTGCCGCGGTACCCAATGACAAGCTCGCTTGTGGTTTCGTTTTTCCACACAGTTACATGCTTATCGCGGACGGAGGTTCTATCAAGTGCCCATTCCCTATGATCCATACCGTCCGTGGCTTTCATGGACCCCTTGACAGCAGCCCATTTCCGTTTCTTTGAATCTTTATATGTAGAGTCCGCAAAGGCGGCCATCATCGTGGTCCTATCATCAAGCACCCCCTCATCGCGCCCGAACACTTGGTCGTACAGTGCATCCAGCATACGTGTTTTTAACTAAATGATTTACTAGAACCTCACTGGGGCAAATGATTTGAGGCCTTTCTTACCGAGTTGCTCAATGTCCCGGGCCTTAAGGGGTTGTGGTGGCTCGACGTCGGCAGCTCCAACCTGGGGGTTCGGTTCTGCGAGGGCAGGATTTGACTGTTTAGAAGAAGCCCTGATGAAGGCATCAAGCTTATTACTCAGCTCATCGAACTTTGCATCAGAAGGGACAACGCTTTTAGAGGCCTCCTTTAGGAGTTCGCGTTTCGTCTTTTTAGCAGCGCGGGCTTTAGAAAGGGCATTCTTCCTGCGATCAGTCATGATATGGCGCTCGACAATCTTTTGATCGATCTGCTCATGATTGTTCACAGCGTTTCCATGTACAGTCTTAGGCAGTACAGGGACTGGCTGGATGATAGGCTTCTGCTTCTCCTCGTGCTCGTTCGCTGGCGAAATACCTGTAGGCAGAAGACTCATACTCTGGCTACAGTACTGTATATAGTAATAATGATTTATT
>RCNB010002985.1_pt1 | contig 10188 bp, 7 predicted proteins | sample 2041321 | NCBI WGS metagenome assembly RCNB01 (sample SAMN09708232, study PRJNA481090) | Marine sediment metagenome, whole genome shotgun sequencing project.
CTGGGTAACGTAAACTGATCCAACATTAGGTTATTTGAGCCCGTTATCATGCATCCGAATTCAACGTTTTGGCCTCTAGGGAATTGATTTGTTGTGGCAATAAGTACATCGACCAACTGGGACAGCCCATAAATACCCTTAGACGAGTCGCCGTTTTGTGAATAGGCGTTCATTTGGTCCGGATACGTATCTGTTGTTAGTTGTTTAACTAGATCGTAGTAGCGAATCGAACTACGCACATCGCTGTCCAACATGGCGGTTTTGGCTAAATCCTTGAGGTTTTGATATGTCGGCATATCTGCGTTCATCAGCTCAGTGGTATTCAAAAACTTGAGCGCATACATCTTACGATTGCCGGGCTGCAGACTTTGCTCAGTTTTTTCCTTTCTGAAAAACGGTGACATTCGGCGCTTCCTTTAGAATAGATGCCAAGAATTAGCCGCAGGAATTACCCTGTAGCTTGGGCAACTTACCAATCTTCGAGTTTATTCTCCATAAGTGCAGTCGACCGAACACTCAAATGCGATCAATGATCGATATGCAAGAAGCAAGTTAAGATTAGACTCTGCAACTATTCGAACGGCAAGGACGGGTCAGGTCTTGCCGCTCGTCCCGAATGCCATTTTGCGTAAGCGGTGTCGCTCGATCTTGCTCGATGCTAAGGATTGCACGGCCCACAATTTTTCACAATTTACTGGCGTCCGCATAAGATAGGATCAAGTACTGAACGTAATGGCGAGGGTCCGCGAGTGAACTACCAGAATTGCCGATTTTTGAGGTTGGGCATGGTTGCCGTGTATGCATTGTTTCACGTCGGCTGTGATAACGAGATCGACTATTCCAGGGGTGAGGCTTCGCTGCCCGAAGGCGCTAAAGCGCGCAACGCAGGAGAGTTTGAGCGCGCTCGGGAAATATACGAAATGGCCTGTTCTGAAAATAATGCCAAGGGCTGCTTCATGGTGGGACAGGCGTATGGAATTGGTGAGGGTGTTCCACGGAATGATCCGCTCGCTCGCGACTATTATAATCGTGCCTGCGACGGACGATTCATGGACGGCTGCTACAATTTGGCGAACATGATCGACGCAGGCGAAGGCGGCTCAAAAAACACGGCGCTGGCGAAAAAACTGTACGCAGACGCGTGCAAGAAAAACCACGCTTCGGCGTGCTTTAATCTAGCCTATAAATTCGACGAAGGAATCAGCGGTCCACCTGACGATGCGGCGGCGAGAAAATACTACGAGCGAGCGTGTGACGGTGACATCGCCCGGGGCTGTTATAATTTGGGCATCATGTTTGACGTCGGCGAGGGTGGCGACGTGAATATTCAATACGCCGTGAAATTCTACGACCGCGCATGCGAACTTGGGCACCAGCAGTCATGCCTTAAGTCAAGCTTGATCAAGACTGTGGGTCACTGATCGCGGCTACGAGTATCAGTGTGTCGGCCACAAAAGCCGTGCTGATGTCTTCGATATCCGCGCCGGAGTGTTTCGTATGAAAGGTTATGCTTTCCAAATTATTAAATGGTCAATAGCTCTAGCTATTGTTCTCGGCCTCGCGTACTTCGCTTTGGATCGTGAAGAATCGGAATCTTGGGCACCGGACTTTATCGTCTTTATTGGTCATCCTGATTTCCCTGATGTTGAAGCGGGTATTTGGCGTACATCAACAGGATCATTTTCATACCGTGTGCCGAACGGATCCCTTACTGGTATTCCTGAGATGGTTGCGCCTGATCCAACGACCAATCGCATAGCGGTGGTTGTACACCAGCCTGTAGGTTTGGTTCTGCCTACGATCCTTGAGGAATATAGAGCATATATATGGAAAGGGGGTGAAGATTTCGTATTCTTGGAGGCGGTTGATACGAACATCAGATTGCCGCTCGACCGTGATGTGGTATCCAGGCAGTTAGGGCTCAACGGCGATTCCTGGGGTGAGGACTTTGGCCCGATACCGTTTGCGCAACAGAGGGAGAGTAGTTCGGGTCAGTAGCCGTCGTTCGTGAGCGGTAGGCTTTTGGGTAACCGCGAAATATTGAGGGGAAAGTATTGGCCGCAGCACCCAGCTTAGCCCACCGAACACCAACGGAAAGTTCTGACCCTGACTTTGCACCGAACCAATGGTAAGTTTGGGACAGAAGCGTCGCAGGCGGTGCGTAATCGACGGTCTTCCGGCCTAACCGATATTCTGCGAGGCTTACGCTCGTTGAGATTTGAGGCAGTCGGCACGAGCAAAACCGTTGTCACTGACTGACAACAATATTGGCCAAACCCAATGCCAACCTTTACAGTCTGATCGAAACAGCAAAGGCGATAGCTATGATCAAGCAACCTATGGTGGCCCTATTGATAGGGCTTCTGCTTTGTTCCAATGTTTGGGCTGCGGACAGAACCATTGAAATGGAAGTACAAGGACGCCTATCTGAACTCGGATATTACTCAGGGGGGATGGATGGGGTTGTTGGCAAAGGGACTGCCTCTGCTCTTGTTGCATTCCAAGAGGAAAGCGGGTTGGGCCCAACGGGCAAAATCGATTCGTCCACTGTGCTGACACTCTTTCCTCGTGAGACCAGGCCCTCCAATGTTTCTAGCGAAATACCAATCATAATCATAGAAGAAACCCTACTGAGTATGCGGACTATGTTGGTCGCAGAAAACGCCAAAGTTTTCCAAGGATTCGCTGGTAATCGAGAGCCCCCGGAGAGTGATTTGTCCGCGACCTTTGGGGAGACGGATGGTGAGGCTATGTTTTCCTTCGAAAAAGGGCTTCAACTAACCATGACTGTGGATAGCACTTCGGAAACAATCGCAATTGATATTCATCAAGGACGAATGCTTTTTCATACTAAGGATGAAAGTATCAATGTCTCCAAGGACTTCGATATTTCTGTAGATGGGGCGCATTACTCCCACTCCAATAGCGGTTGGGTTAAACGATAAGTCTTCCTATTTTGGATCAAATTGACAGCGTGTTTTGGCCCGCTGTTCTCGAATGCATAGAAGCAAGTCATGACCCTTACTTCCCATTCAAATCTTTACCAATGACAGGAAATCGTCGGAATCTTGTAACTTATTGATTTTGCGTGTTCGTTATTCAAATGTTTATTGGGCGAGACCACCTCAGTTTCGACCTGCAAAGAATTGAACGGGGACTATCGGCCAATACTTGTCGTTGATCGCTTCGCAGTGATCCCCAAAACTTGCCACTCACGAACGGCTGGTACGCGCTGCGAATGCAGTCGTTCAGGCTGTGACGGTCAGTTGTACTCGATTTTTCGCACCGCGTCCTGCAGCGACCCAACAACAGAACTCACAAGCGAATCCGGAATCCATCCGGACAAACCGATTGCGAATTGGGCTTGCGCCGAGTTGGACACAGCGATCGTATGGTGCACTCGGTCCGGAGATACCGAACGTTCGGCTTCCACAACAATACGGGAATACCCGTTGTCTCTAATTTCCTTTAGGTCGGCAAGCAAATCGTCTTGCCCCTGCGGGTAACTCGGGATTGCTTCGTCTCGATAGATATCGAGCACCGAATCGTCGTCCAGAGCCGCCATCAGCACCATGCCGATACCGCTTTGCGTCGCATTTCGAAGGCCGATTCGACCGATCGCATCGGTTGACGACATTCCAGGTTGCCGATGATAGAGATAAGAAACGGAGGTTCGCCAAAGCACGCCTAGCGCGACTACGTAGTTGTAGTGAGACGCCAATTCATCCAAAGGCTCTATGGCTTTTCTCAACAATCCAGAGGCGTATAAACTCTGAGCGGCAAGTACATGCATACCCGGACCAGCAACGTACTTCTTGTTGTCAAGTTGTTGCGCAATGCCTAACGATGCGAGCGTTTTCAGCAGCCGATTAACACGGGTTGGCTCGAGCCCCATGCGGCGCGCAAGTTCGCGAGTGCCGATTGGCTCATCAGACGAGGCAAGCGCTTGTAGGGTTTCGATGCCATCAATAATGCTCTGATTCGGTTGTTGACCGAATTTTGCCGCCATATCGTTTGTCTCCGCTTGTTAGCTAATCGTCAATGTTGCCAAACGCTGCGCACGAAAGCCTCGTTGCTTAGTGCAAGCGCCCGATTCTACGTCGTTTTTGAAAGGTGCAGCTGCAAATTACTTACTTCCACGCGTCGCTACAATAGCAACACGCGGGGCGTTGGTCTTGAAGAGATCAACACAATTCCTAAGCAGTGGCAAGGATATTGTGCCTTTCAATAAATAACTGTTGCTATAATAGCGACATATGTATATGGTTCGAAAATGAGTCAGGGTGACTCGTTTTGAAATCAATCCGCTTTACATGAAATAACACGGCTCACGGGAGAATCATGAGTATTTCCAAATTGACCAAGGGCAAGCCCGCTTTGATCGTCGCCTTGTCTATCGCGATGGGTACGCTTTACGTGACGCCAGCGCAATCTCAAGACGCTGACGCGATCGAAGAAATCACGGTAATCGGGATTCAGCGTAGTTTGAGCGAAGCCAGAGACATTAAGCGCGACTCAACGCAGTTCCTGGATGCGATTGTTGCAGACGACATCGGAAAATTGCCCGATACCAACATTGCAGAATCGCTTGCCCGTGTTTCCGGTGTACAAATCGATCGAGGTATTGGCGAGGGAAGCGATATTTCGATCCGCGGACTTCGGGAAAATGTGATTCTTTACAACGGTCGCCAAATCATTGACGGTTCGGGACGAGGCGGTAATGGTCTCGACCAACTTGGAACCTCGACCTACGGACTTCTGGCGACCATACCGTCTGAATTAGTAGGACGCTTGGAAGTATCTAAACTGGCCGCTGCGAATGAAATTTCCGGCGGTCTCGGCGGCACTGTCAACATAATTTCTAGAAAGCCCCTTGATCAGTCGGGTCACCACTTCGCCGGTACGTATAAGTTTGCCAGCGACCAGCTAGGCGGCGATGGGTTTGACGCATTCGGTATGTACTCTGGTACAAACGCTGACAATACTTTCGGCTTCTTGCTTGGCATTACAGCGACCGAAAGAACACTGGCCGAACACGCACTCAACACGTTCAGCGGCTACAGCACGATCAGCGGCGCGGGACTAACAAGCCGATTGTTTGATGATCAAGGAAGCCCCGTGTCTCCGGATCCAAATGGTGATGGTGTCGAAGGCTACGTTCACCTCGACCCGCGCCTACAACAGATTGACGAGACGCGAGAACGAATCGGTGTAAACGCAATGTTGCAGTGGCTACCCAATGACAATCTTGACGTGACCCTGGACTACCTCCAATCAGATGTTGAATCCGATCGTGACCGTCGATGGCTCGGCTACTTCGCAGGATTTGGCGATTACAACAACGTTCAGTTTTCGAGTAACGAAATTATTACGTCTGGCATCATAACTCGGCCGACACAGACAAATGTCGAGTTTGCAGATGTCGAGTCAGGCGTTCAATCAACAGCGCTCAACGTGACCTGGAATGCTTCTGACAATATCGAGATCTTCGGCGAAATTTCAGCTTCCAATGCTACCGGCGAGTACGCCCAACAATTCCTACGCCTACAGACACTCGTTCCGGACAATGTAACGTTCGACCTGACCAGCGGTGACTACGGCACATTTGATTTTGGGGCAGACTTCACCGACCCGTCCAGTCTGGGATTGGCGATAATGTTTGACCAGTTGTTCACAACGGAAACAGATGATTTCTCCACGCGATTCGACCTCAGCTGGGATCTTGGCTCAGGAGCAATCAACTCCATCGAAACAGGTATTCGTTACCAGACATTGGAAACCGACACCGCGCGTCTGAATGTCGACATCCGTGGAATTGGCACTGATGCAAACGATCTGGGAAATACAGTCGAACTCTTCTCAAACCCGGATTTCTTGCCTGGTGAATTCGGTGGCGCGCCCCGAACTTACCTAAGCTTCAATGAGGCCGCCATGGCGGCTGGCTGCCAAACATTCTCTGGGCTCTATACGCCGGCACAACAAGCGCTGTGCGATAACCCTGAATCGGATACAGCGTTACTCGATACATATAGAGTTGAAGAAAACTTCCTCGACGCTTACGTTCAAGCGAACTTCGGCTCGACTTGGGGGAATACGCCCGTATCCGGCAACTTTGGTGTTCGAGTCGTCGATCGTGATTTAACATCGACTGGTAACCAACTCGAATTAGGTGTCATTGCTCCCGACGTATTCGAACGCACAGACACAGAAGTGCTTCCGTCCGCCGTTGTCAGGTTTGAGACGTCGGATGATCTGGTCCTTCGCGTCGGCGCAGCCCGGGCGATAGCATTCCCGAACACCGAGGATCTTAGTAATAGACTAACGCTGAACTCAAGCGATACTGGGGGCAGTGGTGGGGCGCCAAACCTGGATCCGTTCCTCGCAAACCAGTTCGATTTCTCGGCAGAATGGTATTTCACTGAAGATGCGCTGCTGTCGGCGGGCTTGTTCTACAAGGACATCGACACCTTTATCATTACGCAGGTACAAGACGAAGTAATCGACGGCGTCGTACGTCAGATTCAGCGTAAAATCAACGGTGATTCGGCAACAATTAGCGGGCTAGAACTTTTATATCAGCAACCACTTCCTGCCAATTTCGGCATCGTCGCAACGTACTCTTTCATCGATAGTGAAACACCAATCGAAGACGTGAACGGCCGAAATCTGCCGTTTCCGGGGCTTTCCGAAAATAACGTTAATCTGATCTTGTACTACGAAGTCGAGCGGTTCAACACTCGATTGGCCTACAACTGGCGTGACGAGTATCTGCAGGGCATTGGACCGGCCAATACCGGAGTCTTCTTCGAAAGTTACAGCGATCTATCTTTGACCGCACAGTGGAATGTCAATGATAACTGGACGGCAACTTTCGAGGCATTGAATTTGCTAGATAGCAATCTAAAGACCTTCAACGCTGTTCCGGAAGCGCTGCGGACAAACGCAATATATGGAGAGATCTACAAGCTGGGCATCTCTGCGCGATTCTAGTCCCCCAGCAAGCTCTGAGGGGCCGCTGACTTGGGTTACCATTTCTGCTGCTCCTTAGGGGTTTCTTTTTGAGTCATGTAGCAGGCGAGAATGACCTGTGGTGGGATTTCAGCACCCGAGAGATATTGCCGAAGGAATGCAATGCAAAACATGAACAAGATTAGCGACGCAACTCTCAACGGTACCTTTGTGGTGTTGCCAACGCCGTTCACGAAAGATGATGTCGTCGATACATCCGGCTTGGAGAACGTACTAACTTACGTGCTGGACTCGGGGGCGGAGGGTGTCGTCTTTCCAGGCCTGGCCAGCGAATACGAACAACTGACCAAGGAAGAACGGATATCGTCAACACATTTCATTGGCCAGCGCATGGTGGCTGGCGCTGCCTTTATCGTAGGCGCAAGTTCACCGAATGTAGACGATGCGAAGGACTACCTGGTTGCTGGTGCAAACGCTGGCGCGAAATGCGCTATGGTGATGGCACCGAATGCATTGATCGGAGACTTGAATGCAACAATTACGTTTTTCGAGTCTTTGGCGGAAAGTGCGGACATTCCAATCATGCTACAAAACGCGCCCGCACCCATGGGTGCGGCGCTCAGCGTTAGCGACGTTGCCAAAGTTGTCGCTGCGGTGCCGGCGATCGAGTATGTAAAAGAAGAAATCATGCCGTGTGGCCAGCGAATGGAGCAGCTCCTACAACTGGCGCCGAGTCATTTGCGAGGCGTCTTTGGTGGAGCTGGTGGACGGTACATCATCGATGAGCTAGAACGCGGATCACTCGGAACCATCCCTGCTAGTGAACTCACTGAAGTACATGTCGAGCTCGTGCGACAGTATAGGGCCGGAAATTTGTCGGCAGCCCGGCGTGTGTTCTATAACATGCTACCGATTCTCAACATGCAATCAGTGCTACGTTGCAGTCTTACTAAGGAAGTTCTGCGTCGACGCGGATTGATCGCCAACAACAACGTCCGGGTGCCTGGCCCTGTCATGGATCAAAAGGACATCGAGGAACTGTGTGCTGCTTGGGCCAATGTAGAAGACATTGCGGGACCCATCGAAAATGGTGAGTTAGAATCAGCCTGCTCGCAGGCGACATAATAGCGTCTGGTAACCTCACGCCTCACCCCGGCGGTTCGACTTAAGGTCAAACAACATGCAAGACAACATAGTTGACGTCGAGGTACTCATTGTCACTATCCCACGTGACGAGCCCTATCTTGGACCGTTGGGGGGTGAAGAGTCAGTCAACTCCGACGGTTATTTTGTTCGCCAGGGCAATGGTACCGCCTACCCAACTGTCGATCGTTCGATCGTTGTAAGGATTGAAACCGAGAATAAAGTTGTGGGCTGGGGCGAAACCTACGGGCTTATCGCACCACGTGCCACTACCGCGCTAATTACGGATTTTCTGAAGGCGTTTCTTATTGGCCGTGATCCAACGAAGCCGGAGCTCATTCACGACAACCTTTATCGGTTGACCAGTGTTAGGGGCTACACCGGCGGATTCTTCTTGGATGCCCTGGCCGCAATCGATATCGCTTTGTGGGATATATCAGGAAAGATAGCGGGCCGCTCAATATCCACCCTCCTCGGAGGAGCGATCTCCAATGAAGTACCAGCATATGTCTCTGGATTGCCGGAGCGAACTTTGGATGCACGTGTGGGGCTTGCACAGCACTGGCAAAACCGTGGTTTCACGCAATTCAAATTCGCATTGCCAATTGCCAATGAGGGCGGCGTAAGAGAGCTCGAGGAATTGCGCTCTGGGCTTGGTGCTGATGCGGATATTGCCTGCGACATGCACTGGTCACTGGAGCCCGATGCCGCGATTGAGCTCATCAAAGACATGAATCGATTCGATTTGTGGTTCGCAGAAGCACCGGTCAGGACCGAAGACGTTGAAGGATTAGCCCGCGTTGCGGCTGGTACTAGCGTCGACATCGCAGCCGGTGAGGAGTGGCGATCCGATTGGGAAGCAATGCAAAGAACGACTCGAAACGCATGCTCGATTTTGCAACCTGAAATGGGCCATACCGGCATTACGCAGTTCCGGCGAATCGCCGCACTCGCGGAGCCTCGATCATTAAGTGTCCTTCCACACGCGACAATCGGCATCGGCATATTCCTCGCCGCTAGCCTGCAGGCGAGTGCTGTATTGGAAAGAGTTATTGGGCACGAATATCAACATTCGATATTTGATAAAAACTTGCGATTCCTCGACACTGATATGGGCTGCGAAAACGGGCGCTACCATGTTCCGCAGGGGCCCGGTCTTGGCGTCGAACCAATTGAAGATAAGCTTCGCTCCTTCGCTGAAATCGCATGACGCTTTCGCCACAGCACAGCAAAGCTCATGACATCACCGTAGTGAATAGCGTTGCAGCCAGTCTTGGCGAAAGCCCATGTTGGAGCGCCGATTGCCAGTCGATATTCTGGGTAGATTTGGCTGAGTCTCTGCTATTTCAATGGGACACGAAGGCGTCGATGCAGAAAACGTGGCGACTACAGCACTCAGCGTATTCGGTAGCACTGGGCGATTCGTCGTGTGTTTTCTTAGTAGGAAGGAAGACTATCTATCGGTTTGACTTCGAAGACGGTGAAATGAGTCCGATAGCTGTGATTGACGATGTCGCTTCCGAATGCCGATTGAATGACTGCGCGGTCGATAGCCAAGGTCGATTGTGGGTCAGCGCCATGGCGATCAATGGTGCCTCGACAGCAGGTGGAATCTACATGGTTGATCACGACGGTTCATACGAAAAACGCGCTAGTGACCTGCTCGTGGGGAATGGCATGGCATGGAGCCCAGAGGACACCAGTTTCTACTTTGTTGATAGCGGAGCCCGTTGCATTTATCGCAGTGCCTTTAATGCGCGTACCGGAGAGATTGGCAATTCCAAGCCGCTAGTTACCGAGTTTGAAGGGAATGGTAAGCCAGATGGCTTGGTATGCGACGCTGCCGGAAATTTGTGGTGCGCAATTTGGGACGGATGGGCGATAAATAAATATTCGAGCGAGGGGGTTTCGCAAGATTGTGTCGAGCTTCCCGTTCAGAGGCCCACCAGCCTGACATTCGGCGGCGACGACATGAGCGTGCTTTACGTGACGACTGCAAGATCGGGATTGTCTATTGACCAGCTTGACGAAGCGCCATTGTCGGGCTGCCCGTTATCAGTCAAGACATCATCGACC
>RCNB010002986.1_pt1 | contig 10187 bp, 10 predicted proteins | sample 2041321 | NCBI WGS metagenome assembly RCNB01 (sample SAMN09708232, study PRJNA481090) | Marine sediment metagenome, whole genome shotgun sequencing project.
GAGCTGTTTAGAGATGAGCTACCAGACGGCATTAAATATCATGATGCCGATCATACACTTCATCCTACCAAAGGAGTCGTTGCTGTTGCCAACAATATTGCAATATCTGAGAATATTTCTGAACACGATAGAGAATTGTTAATTGCCGCGGCCTATTTTCACGACACTGGTTACATTAGAGAATATGATAAAAATGAGCCGATTGCTGCACGAATGGCAGGCAGAATCCTTAAATTGATCGGTTATAAGCCAAACGAAGTTGATAAGGTTCAAAAGATGATACTATCAACTGATCTCGAGCGTGAACCGAAAACCCATGTTGAAAAGATCCTTTGTGATGCCGATCTCGACCACTTGGGCAGAGAGGATTTTTTAAAATTGGATGGTAGATTAAGGGAAGGACGGCGTGCAAGAGGAATAGATGTCAGTGATGACGCAAAATGGTACAAAGGTACCCTCGAAATTATAAAAAAACACCAATATTATACTGAATCTCAGAAAAAGTTGAGAGAAAAAGGTAAGCAAAAAAACATCAAGAGTCTCTTAAAAAAATTGGAACATATTGAAAAAAAGAGACGAGGCCAAATATAATCCCGTATCGTTTTTTCAACAGTAGCAGCCATACCATAACCTGTGATATGACCTCATCGGTTAAAATTATTTATCCCTGCCATGCACCACGGCCGTTTTTGTATTGCTAAAACCTTTGGTACCTCCAACATATACCCATTAAAGTTTTCAGGTCTAACTTAACCAAGAGTTGATAGAAGCATTTTTTTGTTTTCGCTTAACATCTCGTTTTTGCACGTTTAAATGCAAATACCCCATTTTTTTAAAAAATAACAAATAATTACTTTGCTTTCTTTCAAAACAATGATTATTATGTCTTTAATCAATTAAGTCCTGTTTAATCTGCAGGATAGTTTCTTTCTGAAGGAATAATCCATTTGTCAAAGTGGCACCCTCCAGTTTGTAACGTTGAAAATTTTAAGAAAGGAGGATGTTATCATGACTAATGGAACTGTTAAGTGGTTTAATGATTCAAAAGGGTTCGGATTCATTGAGCAGGAAGACGGAGCGGATGTGTTTGTTCATCATTCTGCAATCAATGCAAGCGGTTTTAAATCCCTCAATGAAGGCGACCGAGTTTCCTTTGACATAGAGCAAGGACAAAAAGGCCCTGCTGCTGCAAATGTCACTGTGATTTAACCTTATGTTCTGAATAAAAAGGGCATTCCTTATAATATTTAGGGGATGCCCTTTTTTTGCTTTGAATTTATGCATTCACAATTTGCTATCATCAAACCTTAAACCTCAACAACGTCCTTTCGAAAATCCTTTTATGCCTTTTATTGGCTGTATTATTCAATCTGATAAGGTTGATGCCTGCAGAATTGAAACAAAACGAAAAATCCTTTTGGCCTTAGGGTTGAAAATTTCTGATAAAAACAAAGTGTTTCATTAATCAAAGATCATTTCCAATTTGTGAAAGAGCATACCGATTCAACACATTCACGCTTTTGTGATCTGTGCGGGAATAAAGTTATATTTGCTTGTTTTGATTGTGACAAGAAAATCCCAGAAGCATACTCGTACTGTCCTTGGACCGGCTTAAAAATGGAATGGAGGAATTATGAAACAATATACAACAGAACATATTAATCAAGCGGCAAACGGTACACTTAGCGGCAGCCCGACGATCATGATCACAGGTGTAGAACAAATATCCGAGGCAACAATAAACCAGTTAACGTTTGTTGGGGAGAAGAAATACATAAAATTATGGGACCAATCACATGCTTCCGCCGCAATCGTCAATGACATCTTAGATATCGAACCCGGAAAGAACCGGGCACTTATCCGTGTGGCCGATGCAGATCTTGCTCTGGCATCAGCCCTTCAACTGTTTGAGCCAGAGCCTCCGAAATGTGAGCCCGGTATACATTCAACGGCGGTGGTTGACTCAACCGCCGAAATCGGCGCAGGTGCCGCAATCGGAGCCGGTTGCTATATTGGGCCCGGTGTTGTTATCGGCACGAACACCAAGCTTTATCCCAATGTAACCGTACTGGATGATTCCAGCATAGGCAGTGAAACGATTATCTGGTCCGGTACGGTCATACGTGAACGATGCTGTATAGGGAATTACTGTATCATCCATCCGAATGTGACAATTGGCGCCGATGGCTTTGGTTATCGACCGTCACCCGATGGTCGAGGCTTGGTCAAGATCCCACAAATCGGTACAGTTGAGATTGGAGACGACGTTGAGATTGGAGCAGGTAGTTGTGTTGACCGGGGTAAGTTCAGTGCCACATCGATTGGCGATGGTACGAAAATAGACAACCTTGTTCAAATCGCCCACAATTGCAAACTTGGCCGATCCTGTGTGATGGCCGGCCAGTCCGGCTTGTCTGGATCCGTAACTCTAGGTGATGGCGTTATAATGGGAGGGCGTGCGGGAGTCAAAGATCATGTGACCGTTGGTGCCGGAGTGAAGCTTGGCGGATACACTGGCGTCATAAGTGATGTGGCACCGGGGAAAACGCTTCTCGGGAGTCCTGCCGACGACTATCGGCAGACGTTACGGCTATGGGCAGCACAAAAACGACTTCCTGATCTTATTAAACAGATGAAGAAAAAATAGTTGCCAGTTCCCAGATTTAATTAGAAGCAGTTTCTGAAAGAAGGATTGGTTTGAGTCAGGAAAATTCTATATCTTGTGTTCTATCCTTTGTGTCGAAAATGAAAAATGTCTTCCTTTATCATTCTTGGTTATTATTCTTGGAAATGCCGAACTGGCAAAGACTGTTCGGGAAGTGCTGGATGAGGTAATAGATTCAAGTCAAGAATAATTATCCTGAGCTTGGTAAATGCAGGCCCCAAAATATCTGCTGCCAAAATCGGCTTTCTTTTTTGTTCAGGTGCTAAAAGCTCAAATCATAATATTAAACTTTAGTTCACTTCAAACTCTTTCAGCGTTTCTTTAGGCAGAGCCAAAGTTGTCTCTGATCCTTTGAACCCTTTCAAAATCACTTGATCACATTGAGTACATACGGATAGATATGATCGACAATGCGGCGGTACCCTTTTTCGGTGGGATGTAACCGGTCCGGTTGATTGAATCGCGGATCACCGGCAACCCCTTCCAGAAAAAAAGGGATCAGAGGGATCGCGTGTTTTTGGGCGATTTCCGGATAAACACGTGTGAAAGCCTTTGAATATTCGGGACCCATATTGGGGAGCATTTTCATGCCGCAAAGGAGCACTTCGATGTTGTTCGCTTTGATGAAAGAGACGATCCGATCCAGGTTCCTTATCAGGATATCCGGATCAATCCCCCGCAAGCCGTCATTGGCGCCGGTTTCAAGAATGATGATATCCGGTTTCAGGGCCGAAATGACCCATTCGATGCGTGACAATGCCCCGCTGCTGGTCTCGCCACTGATGCCCGCATTGACAACGTTGAAATAATACCCGTCGTCGGCCAGTTTTCTTTGCAGCTGAGCGGGATAGGCCGCGCTTTCATCCACACCGAGACCGGCAGTTAAGCTGTCACCTACGGCAACGATGGTTTTTCGGCTGGTTTGTTTTGCCGCCGCCGTCTTCAACGCGGCCTCATTTGACGCGGACTCTCCACTGCATCCGGCAAGATACAAAAAGAAAACCATAATGAGGGTTGTCGTACATATGGCCGTCTTAATCAATTTACACGTCCATTGATCCGGGTGGTTTTGGCTCGGCTTACTCATCCGGCTGCTCCCTTAGATAGATGACCGGTTTTTTCTCTAATATTGATATTGTGGAAACCATGCCAACCCCGATGATCAGCAAAAGGGTGGCCCCGACGATAAAACCGCAGGACAATAAAAACGGATGATAGGCGATGTCAAGGAAAAACCGGCAGATCAAAAAAACGCCGGTTTGGGACATGACCAGCGCCAGTATTCCGCTGAGCAGGCCCACGATAAAAATTTCAAGGGAAAATACTTTTCTGACAAATGTCTTTCCGGCCCCCAGGATTTTATAGTAGACCGATTCGGTGATTCTTTCGGCACGGGTCGCAAACACCCCGCTGATCAGGATAAGAATCCCGGCCGCCATACTCAGGATACAAAACCCTTTGATGATCGTTGACAGCTGTTTCATCATGCGCGCAAAGACCTGTATGGTCGCTGACAGATCGATGACACTAACATTGGGAAACATTTTCACGATACGGCCTTGCAGCAGACCAACCCTGTGCTTTTCTACCCGCAGGGCGGTAAATATTGTCTGGGGCGCTAATTTTAAGGTCTTCTTTTCAAACACGAAATAGAAATAAGGGCCAAACGTATCCGTAGTCCGGGTCCGGATGCTCGAAATTTTGGCCTTTAGCGGAACCCCCTGGATATTGAACCGGATGGTGTCGCCGATATCCATTTTGTGCATGTCGACCACTGTGTCCAAAACCGATACCTGGGGATCGGTCCAGTCGTCGCGAAAAAGCTGGCTGCCCTTGATGATTTTTTCATCCGCCAACAGGCTGTGCCGGTAGGTCAGGTTAAAGGTCCTGCCGAGATTGTCGCGGCGCTTTGCCCGCTCTGCCGGACGGTCGATGGTTTTGTCGTTGATCGCCGTGATCCGTGCCCGCACAATCGGATAAAAAATCAGCGGCTGTGCGATAAAATTTGCAAATGCCTCCTGCTGGGTCGGCTGGATGTCAATCACGAAAAGATTAGGTGCATCGGCCGGGTATGATTTGACGTAGGTCGTATCAAGATTCTGTTCGAGCAGATATATGGAAAAAATCACACTTAAAGACGCGGTCAGAGTGACGATAACTGACCGGGTGGCATTGCCTTGCCGGAACAGGCCCTTGATCGCCTGACGGACGACCATTCGACGAATGCGCAGGCGTTTTAAGATCCACAGCAAAAGTCGCGTGAAAATCGAAGTGACGAGAATCAGAGCGCTCAGCGAAGCCACAAAATAAAATCCGAATCGTAGGTCCTGCATGTGTCTGAAGACCAGACCGAAGAAAAAGAGCACAAACCCGATCGCCGACACAAATACCGGCCAGTGTTTATGCGGCACAGCCTTCTCTTTGCGAAAAATCACGACCGGCCGCACCTCTTTTAACCGTAAAAGGGGCAAAAACGTAAACAGGGCCACCACAGCAATACCGAGCGCCATGCTCTCGAAGATGCCGATCCAGGCCACGGCAAACGGCATGTCAGGAGGAAAAAAAACGCTGAGCAGCCGCGCCAGACCCTGTTGAAGGATGATCCCGGCCGATATGCCCAGAACCGTTCCCAGCAGAGCCGGCAAGACGACCACCGGCATAAAATAACGGATGATTTGACGGTGGGTTGCGCCTATTGTTTTCATGATGGCGATGGTTCGTTGTTTTTCATTGAAAAAGGCCGTCAGGGTGTTCTGGATCCCCATGCCGGCGATAATCAGAATGAAAATACCCACCAGTTTTAAAAAAAAGATGAAATTATCCAGAAACCGTTTGACCCGGGTTCGTGCGGTCCGATAGGTGTCGACCCGCTCCCGGTCAGGGCTTGCAAACTGTTTAAGACGACCGGCGATGGCCTCGATTTGCCGATCATCAGCCACCTTTAACAGGGATACATATGTGATTCGGCTGCCGGTTCGGATAAGACTTAGGGCATCTAAATCCTTGCTGGAAACAAAGACGCGCGGACCAAAAGAGAAGACGTTTACCGGCCGGTCCGGCTCTGATACGACGACATCGCGGATGATCAGCGTTGTATACCCGACCTGCAGCGAATCGCCGATGCCGGCGCCCAACCGATCCAGCAGGGATTGTTCCACCACGGTCTGCCCCGGGGTCAATACGTCGTGGAACGGACGGCCCGATTTCAATACAATTTCCCCGTAAAACGGATACCCTTTTTCAACGACTTTTAAAAGTGACAGGACTGACGCCTGATCATCCGCCGTTCGTACCATGCTGTAAAATTCCCAGTAGCGGCTACGGTCAATCTTTCCCTGCCGAATCTGGTCGGATATGGCGCTGTCAAGTTTATCCGAGAGTTTATCGTGGGAGTGAACGATGATATCGGCGGCATGCAGTTTTTTTGCGTCGGTCAAAAGGGTCTGAGAAACACTTTCTGAAAAACCGGAAAACACCGTCAGGCTGGTCAGCGACAGTGCGACACATAAGCAAAAAAGAATGGCCTGCTTGGATGAACGTGCGATTTCGCGTCTGATGAAGTGTCCGTGTATCATATCCGGGTTATCCAAGTCCCTGAATTTTATGTGTCAATCTGCCGTCCCTGAGTGTCAGCACGCGATCTGCGGCTGTTGCAATTTCCGGATTATGGGTCACCAGGATCAGCGTGGCGCCCTGTTCATTTTTCATTTCAACAAGCTGCTCAAACACGATCCAACCGTTTTTTGAATCGAGATTGCCGGTGGGTTCATCGGCAAAAAGCAGTTTCGGGTCGTTGATCATGGCCCGGCACAAAGATACACGCTGTTTTTCACCGCCCGACAGCTGGCTCGGCAAATTGTCCGCGCGGTCTGCAAGCCCCACCCGTTCCAACAACTGCCGGGCCTTTTTTTCTGCATTCGAAAGACCCTGCAATTCCGCCGGGAACATAATGTTTTCCATGGCCGACATGGAGGGTATGAGATGAAAAGATTGAAAAACAAATCCAATCATCCGGTTGCGAAGCGGTGCCAGGTCATCTTCCGATGCGCCGGTAATGTCCTGCTGATCGATAAAGACCCGGCCCGAAGTGGGTTTGTCCAGCCCGGAGAGAAGCGTCAGCAACGTGGTTTTTCCACTACCGCTGCTGCCGGTGATGACCACAAATTCACCCGGCTCCACCGTCAACGAGATGTCATTCAGCACCATGATATCTTGATGATCCACCGTGTAGATCTTGTTCAGCGCTTTTGCTTCAAGGATGGCCATGGTTTTCAGTTCTCCGCGGTAATGTTAAAACAAAAGAATAATACGCATTTTTTGCACCCATCTTTTTGTTATAAACTCATCATATGAAAATGAAGGTTTCAAGGATTCGAGGGGTCAAGGGTTCAAAATTTTTGAGATAGGCTCCAATAAAGTCATAACCGACCTTAAATATCCGTTTTTATTAATTTATAAGCATTGCAGAATTTTTGTCAAGGGCAGTTGGATATTATTGGATGATGAATTACAGTTACAAGTATGAAACGTTTCGTGCCGGTAATGTATGTTAAGTAAATTTAAATATCAGCCTTTAATGCTCAACGGTTTCCTCTGCGCCTCCAATACCGAGCCTGCGCATAAGCGGTCCCAAGGTGATCCCTTGAACAACCAGCGAAAAGAATACACAACCAAATCCAGCCACCAGCAACACCGGGCGCCATGTTTCAAGCACACCTTCATTAGGTAGTTGAAGCAGCAGAGCAATCGGTATCGAACCTCTCAAACCGCCCCAGAATAGAATATGCTTCCATCTCTTCGGTCGCTTGGTGCCCACCTGATTTAGCAACCAGTAGAAACTATAAGAAACTGCCGCACGCCCTATCATCATCGCCGCAATGGCAACAAACACCGTTATCCACATATTACCGACCTGCGCTGTGCGTAACTCCAGGCCAATCAAGATAAACAGAAATGAATTGATTAGGAAATCTATCGATTCAAAAAATATTTCGACTGTTTGGGTGGTCTTTTCACTCATCGAAAGTTGCCGACCATAATTGCCTATCATCAGTCCGGCCATCACGGTTGTAATTACCCCCGAAAGGTGCATGACTTCCGCTAACCAGAATGACCCGTACGCCAAAACAAGACAAAGCGCATTTTCCAGTAGATGATCCTCCAGATGGCGCATGATCTTATAAACGATCCAGCCAAGCACTATTCCCAGCAAAAGCCCCCCTATGGAAACCTTTACAAATTCATATACTGCCTGGCCAAATCCAAATTCCTGCCCGCCCAACACGGTTTTCAGCAGAATAGTGAATAACACTACCCCGGTTGCATCATTAAAGAGCGACTCTCCTTCTATCAGTATCTTTAGATCTTCCGGTGCCCCCACCTCCTTAAACAACGCCAACACACTCACAGGGTCTGTTGGTGAAATCAAGGCGCCAAAAAGTATCGCCACCATCATTGAACTGATACCACCCAACCAGCCAACCATTCCTCCCACCAGAAGGGTCGATACGATTACACCCGGCACCGCAAAACAAACGACCGGCCAGAACTGCTTCAACAGGGAGTTTAGATTCATGTGAAACGCTCCTTGAAAAAGCAAAGGCGGCAAAAACACGAAAAATATCAGATCATGGCTAAACCCGGTCTCCTCAATCTCCGGTCCGATTCCCAGCACACCGATCCCCAACCCCACCAGAGTCAAAAAGATTGTATAAGGTAATCGCGTCACCATTTTACTGACAATCGCTATCACGCACGATAGCAACAATAATCCGATATATATTCCAACTGTATGCTCAATCATTCAGATAATTCCTGTTGCCAAATTTCATCATAGATCTGTTCTATTAACCACAATAGTTTTTTCAAAATCCAGGACATCGATATATTTCAATAAATTCCCCACACCCCTAAAAACCAAATCAATCCTTTTTGTCATTGAGCACTTACTCCTTGTTCCAGCAATGCACTGCAATTCGATAGATTGCGAGACTGTCGAAAAAGTCTAAATCTGCTATTTTAATAATTTCGAGGTAAGTAAAGTCAATGAGTTATGAGTTTCAAAATCATGTTTTTGAGGTTTTTCGACAGTCCCTGCATATATCATAAAAATGAAAAGAGCAAATCCCTGAAAAATGGATTTGCCTTTATTGAAAATCGATATCACACGATTTTTTTGGAGATGATATTTGTGGTATCTTGGAGGTAATAGGAAAAGTTTACCCTTATAAACAAGAATAAATATACCTTTTGTGGAAAAATTGGGTTATAGTTAGACGGCATTCTGAATTCTGATAAAAGGAGGGCATTATGGCTATTTCGATTATGATCCAACGCACATTTAGCGACAAGGAAAAAGCAACCAAGCTGGTTCCACTGATCGTAGAACTCCGATCTTTGGCCACAATCCAGCCTGGTTACATTACCGGCAGGACATTTCGCTGCCTGGACTGTCCCGGTGAATACCTGGTTATCAGCACCTGGAACCGCCTTGACGACTGGAACCGCTGGCTGCAAAGCGAACAACGCATGGCACTTCAAAAGCAAGTCGATGATTTACTGGGCGAAATAACTCAGTATCGGATCTACGAATCCCTGGTTGGTGGAATTATCCCGCAATTTCAGGCTGTGGCGAAATGAGTAGCAGGGTCGACATGAATTATCTCCATCTTATTTTATTGTTCTTCTAACTTTTAAACTATCCATAACGCAAATTGCGGCGGATGTTCATGGTGATCCTGAAAAGCTCCGAGAACCTGTGATATTGGGTTGGGTTATTTGGCGGACGGAGATATTTTTTGCCATATTTTTTCGGAGACTTATGGTGATGTTCATCATCGTCATCCACATCAAAGATTTTTTTAATACCACCTCTTTTCTTTGTGTTTATCATCAGCCCATACTGTATAGAAAACATCGTTTGCCAACAAAATAAGGGCTACAAAAAAAGCGACCCACTTCTGAGGCTTATACATAATAACCTCCAATCAATCTTTGCAAGACTCCAGCTTTAGTGTGAGCCCTTCAATATCACTGATTACCGCTTTACTCCCAACTGTAAATGAAACATCGCAAACAGCCTTCCATAGCTCTCCGTTGACCAAAACTTGGCCTTCGGTTTTGTCCCATCGTTTAATTTCGACAACTTTTCCAACCATGCCCATCACACCATAATTAGACTTCTTCCTTCCTCTTAAAATGAACCAGAATAACGGGATAAATACATGTTCAATCAGCTCAAATACAATAACGCATATTATTATTGTGGTTATTATGTTTTCCAGCATGAATCACCGGCCAAGCATTCTCATCTCTTTAACAATTCATTTTATTTCGTAATAATGTATTTCTTCAAATTGGATCTTATGTATGTCTAATGCAAAATTATATGTATTGCAATCGTGACCATAAATATCAATGCAGTCCATTCATGGATTGTCATAAAAAAATGTCTGATGGAAACTTATTTGATTATACTCATTTATAATGAACTACCCCGCAGCAGAGCTGCGAGGTATCAAAA
>RCNB010002987.1_pt1 | contig 10183 bp, 8 predicted proteins | sample 2041321 | NCBI WGS metagenome assembly RCNB01 (sample SAMN09708232, study PRJNA481090) | Marine sediment metagenome, whole genome shotgun sequencing project.
ACATTTGGGGAGATACGGTAAACACCGCGAGTCGAATGGAATCTTCTGGCAAAATTGGACAGGTGAACATCAGCCAAGCCACTTATGAAATATTGAAAGATAACCCGAGTTTTACTTTTGAAAGCCGCGGTAAGGTTGAAGCGAAAGGCAAGGGTGAAATAGAGATGTATTTTGTCACCAAGAAATAAATGAAAAAGAATAAAGAACTTAAGCCGTTTATAATTAACCAGCTCGACTAAGTCGTTCTGGCGGGTTGCTTGGTAAAATTTTATTTACTAAATTCCTCGAGTGCTTTTTACCGGCCTACCGGCAGACAAGTCTGTGATTTATTTACTAACTTTAGTGCTTAAATCACGCAACACCCGAGCGCAGCGAACTGGCGAAGACATTTATTAAAACAAGCTGATTTTTGTTCGTCATTTTGGACCAAAATACTGCTAAACAAAAACAAGCTTGAGAAAATAATTAGCGCAGCTAAACCAAACATAACGAGGCTATATGCAATCAACAAAACACACATTTCATGATAAGAAAGCATGTTGAAAACGATCTTGAGCAGATAATGAATGTATGGATTGACTCATCAAACTTGGCACATCCTTTTTTGCATTCAGCATTTGTTGAAAAGGTGAAAACCGATATGAGAACTATTTATATTCCTAATTCTGAAACTTGGGTTTATGAAAATGACCTAGGAATAGTTGGGTTTATAAGTATGATAGGCGATGAAATTGGAGGGCTATTTGTTTTACCACAAAATCACTCTTCAGGTATTGGTACAAAACTGGTGAATTATGTGAGTGAGTTTCATGGAAAACTCGAAGTTGAAGTGTTTGAAAAAAATAAAATTGGCAGAGCCTTTTATAACAAATATGGATTCACCTTAATTAAAGCGTTTACTCATGAAGAGAGTGGGGAAAAGGTTTTAAGATTAAGTAAATGAAAAGCCAGCATACAACAAAGGGTATGACCAATAGCTCTCATCATTATCCGCAATGAAAATTAAAGTAAAAATTAAACCGAATAAATAAAATCAGCTAACGCGGGTGAGCCAATGCTCATACTCAAACCCTTACCACACATTTAAAATACAATAAACCATTTAAACCAACCAAGATGAAACACTTTCTTATTACGATAACATTCTTCTTGACTATATCTACAGTCGGTTATAGTCAGATACAATCTAATTTAGAACTCATTGATATTTTTAATATGGAGTTTGTATCAGACCCACAAATTTCACCAGATGGCTCCAAAGTTATCTACGTAAGAAATTTTAAAGACGTCATGACAGATAAGAACCTCTCAAATCTATGGATGGTAAATTTTGATGGTTCTAACAATCGACCTTTAACAACGGGAAATCAAAATGACTTTTATCCTAGATGGTCACACGATGGAACAAAAATAATTTTTAAATCGAACATGGCCGATGATAAAATGAAACTCTATATGATGTGGATGGACACCAAGGAAGCCGTTGCATTAACAAACACAACTGAGATGCCTAGCGGTGTGGAGTGGTCATATGATGATAAAAGCCTGGCATTTAACATGTTTGTTCCCAAAAAACACGAGTCCATTGTAAAGATGCCAAGTAAACCTGAGGGGGCCAAATGGAACACCCCTCCTACGTATATTGACGATATGAATTACCGTGGTGATGGGCAAGGCTATTTGAAAAGTGGTAATATGCAGTTATTCACCTTGCCAATTGAAGGAGGGACACCAAGACAATTAACCTTTACTGATTTTGATCACAGTGGACCGATTTGGTCAAAAAACAACGCACTACTTTACTTTAACGCCAATTTTCACAAACCAGAAGAAATAGAACCTCTAGATGGAGAAATATATCAGATCGTTATAAATGACGGAAAAGTTAGGCCCTTAACACAGCGTTATGGCCCTGATAATAATCCTGTATTATCACCAAGTGGTAAAAAAATCGCCTACTTAGGATTTGACGACAAATACCAGGGATATCAAATTACTAATCTTCATATAATGAGTGTAGATGGAACCAATTCTGAATTGATTTCTAACGATTTTGATAGAGATATTCAGAATGTTAATTGGAGTAATGACGGTAAGGGGCTTTACTTTCAATATGATGATAAGGGAGATACTAAATTAGCATACATTACATTAGCTGGCAAGGTATCTGAAATAACTGAAAACTTAGGTGGCCTTTCACTTGGTAGGCCATATAATGCCGCTAGCTATACTGCCTCAAACAACAATAAGTTTGCCTATACCCTAGGAGGCCCTTTTCACCCAGCTGATTTAGGGGTAACAGACACAAAATCTACTAAACGCCTCACGGCACTTAACGATGATTTATTTGCTTTCAAAAAATTAGGGAATGTTGAAGAAATCTGGTGGGAATCATCATTTGATAAAAGAAAGATACAAGGGTGGATAGTGACACCACCAGATTTTGATCCAAGCAAAAAATACCCAATGATATTGGAAATTCATGGAGGTCCATTTGCGAGTTATGGCTCTGTATATTCTGCAGAAATACAGGCATTTGCTGCTGCGGGCTATGTGGTGCTTTATTCTAACCCTAGGGGTAGCACAAGCTATGGAGAGGAGTTTGGCAATTTGATCCATCATGATTACCCGAATCATGATTATGATGACTTAATGTCTGGGGTTGATGCCGTGATTGAAAAAGGGTTTGTGGATGATAAAAATCTGTTTGTTACTGGTGGTAGCGGTGGAGGTGTGCTTACCGCCTGGATTGTAGGTAAGACGGACCGCTTTAAGGCAGCAGTGGTGGCCAAACCAGTTATTAATTGGTATAGTTTTGTTTTATATTCCGATGGTGGTGAGGTCTACTCTAAATATTGGTTTGCCAAAAAACCATGGGAAGACCCAGACAGCTACTTAAAACGTTCGCCATTATCTTATGTTGGAAATATAACCACACCAACCATGCTATTAACAGGTGAACAGGACTTCAGAACACCTATAGCAGAATCAGAACAATTTTATGCCGCATTGAAATTGGAAAACGTTGAAACTGCCATGGTAAGAATACCTGGAGCCTCACACGGTATAGCTAACCGGCCAAGCAACTTGATTGCCAAACTAGCGAGTATTTTGGCTTGGTTTGAAAAGTATAAACATAATGAGTAATGATCTTTTTTAAAGAAATGAAGACCGTATCCTCGATGAAAACAAAATAACATTTATAGAGGCTAACAAAAGATAAAATGAATTGAAACGCATTTTATAAAAACCGTTATGCAACATTGAAAAAAGACATTTTGGGACTATTTAACTTTTGGAAAAAGAAAAAAAGAATGGATCCGATTAAGGCAAATACGGAACCAATTTCTGAATACAAAAAGATTAAAATAGACCTTCAAAATAAAACTAAAACTCTAAATGGAACGCTTGAAAAATATTGGTTTGCAAATAAAAATATCGGATTAACAAAAACACTATTTCATAAAATTATAATTCCGCTAAAACCTTTTGATTCTGGCATTGAATACGAACAACAACCTGTTGATACTTCGCTGATTATTGAGTGGCTGAATTTAGATTTAGAAAACCCTAAAAACTTGAACGGAATTAATATCAAGAGTGACAAAACCTCTGAATTTGATGCCTCAATTTATATCGGTAACACGCATAATCCTTTTGATATTAAAAAACTGGTTTTTGAGAAAACGGATCATAATAGTTACAAAATTGTTGGCGAAATAATGGTTGATTTTGAACACGAAATGGTAGCTGAAAATGAAGATTTTAACTTCCAAACTATTGTCGAATTCCAGCAGACTGAATAAACAGAACCCAGAATAACGTTACATAACAAAGTGCTGTGGTAAAAAACAAGTAATAATTTATTAATCTTTAACTCAAGTACTTCTATAGGTATCCTCTTAGCATAATCCCCAAGGCATTTTATTTACTTGGGGATTTAAAATCAAAGGAAAAAAGGACTAACTCTAATCAATTATCGATATGATTCCTGTCATGGAACCATGAAATTCACAATTGTAAAACAAGGTGTCTGATGCATTATCTGGTACTTGAAACGTTATTGTTCCATCAGATATACCATTATTTGTTACACCTTCATTAAACCCATTATCTGTTCCTGTACCTTGTACTGATTTGATAATAAATGGATGACCCAGTGCAGCAACACTAAACGTATAGGTTTCACCTCTTTTAAAAGTAAAGTTGGTGTTTTCAGCGTTATCAAACCCATTTCCACTAAATATGTTAGAAGCGTCGCCCCATTATTGTCTACTTCAAAAGCCCTAAGCATACTTATTTCAACTTAGGACTTTTAAACCTATCAACAAATTTATTAATCCCCTAATTAATTACGACAGTTTTATCTTTACTCTAATTTTATTCAGGTTCTTATTAAATTTTTATTTCTGTAAAGCGGCAAATTATTCTATTTACAAAAGGTTTTGATTCACAATAGGATTAACATCTATCCTTTATACTTAAACATTCATATACATATCGGCATTGTTATATTCTGAAATGCCTAACCTGTTTATAATGGTTTTTTTGGCTATATTTCATCATATTATACATGATTACATATAGACCACAAAAATAGTTGGCAGAGCTAAGACAAAGCTCACAAAAGCGCGACAAACCTCTAAAGATTTCCGACAAATCGATGGTAAAAAACCGACCAGATATAACATTTCCGACAATTACAGTTTTAAATAACACTATGTCATTTCTTTAGAAATCGTTCTCTTTATAAAGAACGTAAGCACTAAAACCTTTTCATTCGGTTAAATCTTATTTAATAAATAGTTGCTGGTTTTTTGGTTTTATAAATTGAAAAGAAACTTATAGAAACCTTTATCTTAGCTAAATCGCAACTACCTCAGGTAAAAAGATGAAAAAGTAACTTATAAACTATGACAGGTAAAGAACACTACATGAAAGAAGCTGTTAACGCAGCTTTAAAAGGTATGAATAACAATGAAGGTGGACCATTTGGATGCGTCGTTGTTAAAGACGGGAAAATTGTTGGTCGCGGAAACAACAAAGTGACTTCAACCAATGACCCAACGGCTCATGCAGAAGTTACTGCCATTAGAGATGCTTGTAAAAATCTAGATTCGTTTCAATTAGACGGATGCGAAATTTATACCTCTTGCGAACCTTGCCCCATGTGTTTAGGGGCTATTTATTGGGCGCGACCAGATAAGGTGTACTTTGGCAGCAACCAAGTAGATGCCGCAAATATTGGCTTTGATGATGAATTTATTTATAAAGAAATTCCCTTACCTTATGCAGAGCGCAGCATTCCCTTTGAGCAATTAGCGCGTGAGATTGCCTTAGAGCCATTTCAGGAATGGAGTAAGAAAGTGGATAAAACTGAGTATTAAATTATAAATTACGTCAGTTCGAATGTTTCGAGTGAGGGAGAAATATAACGAGAACCTTTTATTACATCAAAAGCTTCTCGATACAAAATTCCAAAAAAGGAATTTCACTCGAAGTGAGGGTATAACTAAGTGCTTAGTTCTCCTTTAAAGAGAACTACAGAGAACCAAATAAAATTACATGATAACCTTCATCCTAAATAACAAAACTATTACAACTCCAGAGCATTCGGGGATGACCCTATTGGATTTTATAAGGTATGAACAACGCCTTACAGGAACCAAAATTGGTTGTCGCGAAGGCGATTGCGCTGCATGTACCGTTTTAGTTGGCACATTAAATAATGATCATATAGAATACCAAAGCATTACGTCTTGTATTTCGCCATTAGGAAATGCTCATGACAAACATATTGTCACTGTTGAAGGCACTAATCTACAGAATAGACTTAACACTGCACAAAAAGCCATGAAATCTAATTACGCGACACAATGCGGATTTTGCACACCTGGTTTTGTAGTGGCTCTAACAGGTTTTTCCTTATCAAATTCTGATAAAAATTATAGTAATGCCCTTGATGCCATTAGTGGTAACATTTGCAGATGCACGGGCTATAAGGCTATTGAAAAAGCAGCACATCAGGTCGTTGAGCATCTAAAAAACCAAAAGACAGATCAGAACTTCAGCTGGTTGATTAAAAATGAATTCATTCCAGACTATTTTAAAGCTATTCCGAAACGTTTAAAAGAACTAGAAGCTAAGGATATCGATCAGCCTAGAGGAAAATATGTAGCTGGTGGAACCGATTTATATGTACAACAAGCAGATCATTTAGCCGATAATTCTGTCCATCTTATTGCTGAGAAAGATTATTTAAAGGGCATCTCAATAAACAATAGTATTTGCACCATTGGTACAAATTCTACAGTCTCCGATTTATGGAATCATATGGAGTTAAATGTCATTTTACCAAACTTGCGACAAGACTTAAAACTAGTGTCTTCGGAACAAATAAGAAACATGGCTTCTCTAGGTGGTAATTTTGTAAACGCCTCCCCTATTGGTGATATGACCATTTTCTTTCTAGCGCTTAATAGTGACATTACAATTACTAATGAAAATGGAGAAGAGCGAAATCTTCCACTCAAACAATTTTATCAAGACTATAAAACTTACGATTTAAAAGACCGTGAACTTTTAAAAGACATCCATTTCAAACTCCCCTCGAAAGCATCCTATTTCAATTTTGAAAAGGTTTGCAAACGCACTTATCTCGATATTGCGAGTGTTAATTCTGCTATACTCATAACAGTTGACAAGAATATGATTTCAAATGCACATGTCTCCATTGGTGGTGTCGCTGCCATTCCAAAATATTTACATAAAACCTCTGCTTTTTTAGTCGGGAAATCATTGACTTCGGAAACCATAATTGAAGCTAATGAGGTACTTCAAAATGAAATTTCACCAATTAGTGATGTTAGAGGCACAAGCAGTTATAAACGCCTATTAGGACGACAATTATTCTTTGCACATTTTACAGAATTATTTCCAGAAGTATTCACCCTAAACGATTTTGTTCAGCATGCATAAAAACAAATCAAATAAAAGATTAGACTCTAAATTAGATGCCGTTTCTGTAGCTTTAAAACGAAGTATCAAAAACTTAGATTCTTATACGCATGTTCGTGGTGAATCCTTGTATGTCGATGATATTAATGTGAGACAAGGCACATTTCATGCCGTCGTATTTGATTCGCCAAAAGCACACGGAAAAATTAAGCATATCGATTATTCTAAAGCTGAAGCTTTGGACGGTATCGAGCGCATCTTCACCTACAAAGATATTCCTGGCGAAAACGAAATTGGGGGCATTATACGTGATGAGCCTTTATTTGCTGAAGACGAGGTTCATTTTTGGGGAATGCCAATCGCTTTAATTGTTGCCAAATCTGAATTTATAGCAAGACAAGCCAGACGATTAATAGAAATCGAAATTGAAGAATTACCGGTCATTACAACAGCAAAACAAGCCAAAGCAAAAGGTAGTTTCATTAATGCACCGCGCTCTTTTAGCTTGGGTGATACCGAAAAAATATTTAAGGATTGCGCTTATGTTTTTGAAGGTGAAACGTTCTCAAATGGACAGGAACATTTATATATTGAAACTCAAGGGGCGTATGCAGAACCTTTAGAAAACGGTACTATAAAAATCACGTCGTCGACACAAGGGCCAACAGCTGTTCAAAAAACAGTCGCTAAAGTTTTGGGTGTTGCCATGCATAAAATTGAGGTCGATGTGACGCGCCTTGGTGGCGGTTTTGGGGGAAAAGAAGACCAAGCGACACCGTGGGCAGTGATGGCAGCTTTGGCAACCTACCATTTAAATCAATCGGTAAAATTAATACTGAATCGTCATGACGATATACGAATGACGGGCAAGCGTCACCCTTATGAAAGCAGCTATAAAATTGGACTATCTAAAGGCTTAAAAATTTTAGCCTACGACGCTGAGTTTCTTCAAAATTCTGGAGCAGCAGCTGATTTATCTCCTGCCATTGCAGAGCGCACTTTATTTCATGCCACCAACAGTTATTTTGTTCCTAACGTAAAAACGACGGTTCTAAGTTGCAAAACTAATTTACCCCCAAACACAGCCTTTCGCGGTTTCGGTGGACCTCAAGGGATGTTTGTGATTGAATCTGCTATTGCAAAAGCAGCCTCAGGAATTGGCGTGAAACCAAGACAAATCCAAGAAGTCAATTTACTAGATGAAAATGACACTTTTTCTTATGGACAAATCGCTAAAAAAGTAGAGGCTAAAAACACTTGGAATTCTGCAAAATCGATATTCAATATTGAAGATTTAGAACAAGACGTTGAAGACTTCAACAAGAACAATTCGAGCTTTAAGAAAGGTTTAGCTTTAATGCCAATTACGTTTGGGATTTCCTTTACCAATACACCCATGAATCATGCGCGTGCTTTGGTTCATATATATTTGGATGGCAGTATTGGCATAAGTACTGCAGCAGTCGAAATGGGACAAGGCGTCAACACAAAAATGATGCAAATTGCTGCTGATGTGTTCTCTATTTCCATTGAAAAAATAAAGATTGAAACCACCAACACAACTAGAGTTGCAAACACCTCACCTTCTGCAGCAAGTTCTACTGCCGATTTAAACGGAAAAGCAACTTTAATGGCTTGTAACGCCTTATTAGAACGACTAAAAACAGTAGCTTCAGAAGACTTAAATGTTTTAGAAGAAAACATCACATTGAAAGATCACTTTGTTTATATCAATGCTAAAAAAACGGATTTATCTTGGACAGAACTGATTAGTAAAACGATGCTTAAACGTATTGCTTTAACCGAAAACGCACATTATGCTACTCCCGAAATCCACTTTGATAAAACCAAAGAAAAAGGACATCCTTTTGCTTACCATGTATACGGAACAGCAATCATCACCACAACTGTAGATTGCACACGAGGCACTTACGAATTTGACTCGGTTAAAATTGTTCACGATTATGGAAAAAGTATGAGTGAAGGTATTGATCTAGGTCAAGTTGAAGGCGCCTTAGCGCAAGGCATTGGTTGGATGACGATGGAAGAAATTGCTTATAATGATGAAGGCTTTTTATTGTCTAATGCCTTATCGACTTATAAAATTCCAGATATATTTTCTGTTCCAAAAGTGGTCGAAGTTATTCCAGTAGAAACTGAAGGTAATGACATGGCCATTTTAAAATCTAAAGCTGTTGGCGAACCCCCTTTAATGTATGGTATTGGTGCTTATTTCGCCATTCAAAATGCCATCAAGGCTTTTAACCCAGACTATAGTCTAAAATTTCACGCACCAATGACTCCAGAAAAAGTACTGATGAGTTTATACAAAAACAACAAGGCATAAACGACTATGGAAAAACAAATTAATCAACGCATTTTCGAGGTATTTCCGGAGTTAGAAAGCGAGCGACTGCTTTTTAGAGCTTATAAAAAAGACGATGCGCAAACACTTTTCAACCTTAGAAGTCATGCCGCAATTTCGAAGTATATGGATACTGCAATACCTAAACGTATTGAAGACACTGAAAAACGAATTGAAGGCTATCATAATGCCTTCAGTGAAAATAATGGAATCACATGGGCGATTATAGAAAAAACCAGTAATACGCTTATAGGTGATTTTGGTATATGGCGAATTGACAGGCAAAATTCGAGAGGAGAAATTGGGTATATTTTAGATCCGAATTTTTGGGGAAAAGGCTATATGAACGAAGCTATGAATACAATTATTCGTTTTGGATTTAATGAGTTAAACCTTCACAGTTATGCCGCCAATGTCAATACTGAAAATAAAAACTCTAAAGCTTTACTTCTCAAATATGGATTTAAACTGGAAGCTTGTTTCAGAGAAGACTACTATTATGATGGCCAATTTTTGGATAGTGAAATTTATTGCTTAATAAAATCAGATCTAAACTAAACAGACTATCGCACTACATTATCAAAAACAAAACATACTCAAAGGCGCTCTAATTTATAGTGCTGGCGATACTATTGCTGCAGTATTGCTCGGTGAGTTTTCATGGTATCGTTTACTCGGAATGATGTTAGTTGGGGCAACATTTTATGCTTTTGAAATCCCTAATTATTTTGATTGGATTGTAAAAAAAACTCAAGACTTAGAAGGTATAAAGGCAACGTTAACTAAAACTGTTTTAGCAATTTCATACTTCAACCCATTATGGATTGCAAGACACTTGCTATTTATTAAACTTTTTTCTGG
>RCNB010003609.1_pt1 | contig 10182 bp, 9 predicted proteins | sample 2041321 | NCBI WGS metagenome assembly RCNB01 (sample SAMN09708232, study PRJNA481090) | Marine sediment metagenome, whole genome shotgun sequencing project.
CTTATCGCAGCATGACTTTGCGTCTTTTTTCTTTTTGCCGTCTGTTTTGGCGTTAGCTTTTTTGTTTTTATCAGGATCGTCGTCCAATTGAAGCTTTACAATTTCCATATTATCAACAGATGCAACTGCTGTTTGAATGCTTAATGTGCCGAAGGCTACGAAGCAGACAAGGGCGAATCCAAGATAGTACAAGAAGCGTTAAAAATGTACCTTGGTGAGGAAAATGTTTAAATTCTTGAAAGACAATGATACGTATAGAATGAAACGAAAATTAACGCTTTCAATAGACGAAGATATAATAAAAAACGCCAAGAAATCAGGAGTAAACATATCTCAATTACTCGAAAAAACATTAAAACAACGAGTTGGATTGGCAAGCTTAAGTGATACCAGGCTACACCACGCCCGCATCTATGAATTTAGCAAGTAGGTAGCGGTAAATCATTAAAAAGGATTACGATTGGTTTTTAAGCAAGTTTTTTGTTGATTATCTTATATTTCCCTGAAAATATTTAAATAACATGGGTAGCATTATATGTAATAAGGTTAGAAAATGAGGCGAGTTACTATATTACTAACCATTTTCCTATTGTTAAGTATGCCCCTGGTAAGTATGGGTGTGGAATCGTTCTCCGTAAAAAGATCATTTTTGGAAAAGGAACTTGATGATTCAACTCTAGTATCGAAACTCAATCTCGATGGTGTGGTTTGCAATTTTCAAAAAAAGATACGTTCGTTTTACATGAATAAAGCAGATGATGACGATGGATATTGGGGATTTTCATTTTCTCCAGAAGATATTGAACTAGAAGACGATGCTTTTCACAGGGCAGATGTGTCTAATTTATCACATTTTACAGAGTGGTGGTATTTTGATGCAGTATTCGACAATGGATATAGCGCTCAGGCGGGTGTGCGAATCATGAGTTTGCTTGATCAAGATGTTGTTATTTTTTCAAGACTTGACATTTATAAAGACAATCAATTGGTATCACATAACCATTGCATGCATTTTTTGGAAAATTTCTATGCATCTACTAGCGTTCCTTGGGTGCTGATAAATCAAAAAGAGGTGATACGAGGATACATTGACAGAAATGGAAATTGGACATATGATATTTCTTTTGATGTGGAGGGCACTTCTGCTGATTTACATTTTGTTGGTTGCACGAAGGGTTATAAGGGAACTACCCCTGGCGGTAAATGGGCAGTCATATTACCAAGGGCAGATGTGACTGGTAAACTTTTTATTGAAGGTGAGGAAATCAATGTTCGTGGCGTTGGATATCATGATCACAATTGGGAAGTTACTGCAGAAGCTGCCCTTAATTTTGGCTGGTACTGGGGGAAGATCAATACTAATACATATACTGTAGTCTGGGCAGATATATTGACAACGTGGTATTGGGGCCAACCATTGGTTGTAATAAGTGAAAACGACGGTGGTTACCAAAATATAGAACAAGATGATATTCAATTTACTGTTGGAGATCTGCGCCTAACAAATTGGATGATTGTGCCCCATTCTTTTAGCATTGTTATACATACTGAGAATTTTTCTCTTGATGTAGAGATGCAAACTTTGGACATACATTATGATCCTATTATGGGCAGCATAATGAATTATTGGAGATATCATATGAAATGTACAGGTTTCATAACTGTTGGGTCTCAAACAGAACTCATTGATGACGTGGTTATAGCGGAATTTCTTAGATTCAGGCCATATTAATTTTTAATGTTTTTGCTTGTCACATATCCTTTTTAGTGGCTTGCTAATGTGTCTTCGGGCGCATACGGGCACCTCATAAAACTCAGTACGAATTGTTCTCTTTCTTTCCTTTACGATTGGTCTGCTGTTTGTGGTGCCACATATCTTACATTTATATCCCTGATTGGCACCTTTTGATTTCATGTGTTTCCCACAGCTTGGGCAAACAGGATTCTCTACCTTTTCAACTTTCTTTGTAAGATATTTTACGTTTATCTTTTCAATGTTTACGGTCAGTGGTTCCTCTCTCACACCACCATATACTTCAACAACATCACCAATGCATAGTTCTCGCACAATTTTTCTAAATTCTTTCGTGGGTTCATAGGCGGCACAGTCGACCGTATCTGTTGTTGTGTTATTGCCTATTGTAAAAATAACATGCCCTCCTTTGATAGTATGTGGACTTTGAATTAACGAACCTTCTACGATAACAGATTGATATGGTTTTATTTTATCAATAGATTTCTTTTGAAGATGGTCATCTGTTCCCTGATTAGTCTCAAATATTATCCAGCTGTCGACTGGTTCTGATTTGACTAGATGCGAAGCCATTATTAAATCTTCAATATTCTCCCCTCTTATTCCGTATAAAATAGGGCATGGGGAGCTTGGGGCAAGTCTATTATGTCTATTTTTGTAATCATAATTGTCAAAAGTTGATGAACAGGTTTTGTCCATTTTTTTAACCGAAGAGTCATCCACAAATCTTTCTGTTCCCCAGCTTTTCTTTTGCCTGTATGTTATTAATTCATAGGTTTTATCATGTGCGGGGTACCAAGCTATTGAGGCAGTGGCACCGATAAGTCCCCTACAGTTTTTATATCCTTTATAATCCGCTCCAATTGATTTCAATACTTGTTCTGTTTCCTTCAATGAAACGATTTCTCTTACTGCTTTTTCATATGTTCCCAGAGACGGTCGCTTCTGCGAGATAACAAATCCGGGGTTTGTATTTTCATCTTCTAACTTTGCATGTTTATCTATTACTAATTCCACAATTTTTTTGATTTTATTATCATTGCAATTCTCAGAAGACTTTTTAGGATAGCAAAATATTTCTTTATCTCCTATTTCCCCCATCTTTGTTTTTTTACCCTTGCCGGTTCCAACTCGTATCGAAAGTGCACCATTTCCTCGAGTTTTCCATGGAATATTGGGATTTAATCTTACAAGTCGCGGATAACCTATTATATCGTAGTTTTCCTCCGTCAATTTATCTATGATGGTTCGCGCTACATAGGTTGTGCATCCACTACTTCTTGAATCTGTATCGTCGACTCCTATCCAGATAATTTCACTCCCGATATTATTATATATTAAGTTTTGCCTTATCTATATCTGCAAATGAATCGAACAGAGGTATTTAATAGCGTCAGAGGAATCTTGAGCAATGCAGGATTCTACGTCTCTGACATGTGCTCCATGCGTCCAGTAGGTTTCGATTTAGTTGCAAGAAGAGATAATTCGTTACTCATAATTAAAGTTTTGACAAATATTGATGCAATGTCGGAGGATGTTGCTAAAGAGCTAAGGGTATTGTCAATACTTTTGGATGGACATCCATTGTTGATTGGAGAACGAAGCGGGACGGGATTCCTTGAAAATGATGTGATTTATGATCGATTTGGGATTCAAGCTCTCACTCCGGAGACCCTTGGAAACCACCTTCTTGAGGGAATTCCACTTAAAATATATGCAGGTCCTGGTGGTTTTTATGTCAAACTTGATAAAGAAAAACTCATAAAACTTAGACAAGACCAAAACGTTTCCTTGGGTTCATTTGCGAGATCTGTTAAGGTTTCACGGAGAACAGTGAGGATGTATGAAGAGGGTATGAATGCACGTGTGGAAGTTGCATTAAGAATCGAAGAGTTACTTGATAGTAATGTTACTTGCTCTATGGATATTCTAAAAACTCACTCTCCTAAAAAGAAAGAAGTTGAAACGATTCGTGGAGAAACAGAGACGCTTAGGGAATTTCAAAAGGAGATATTCACCATATTGAAACAAGTTGGATATGAAATAATCCCCATGGAGCGTTGTCCTTTTGAGGCAGTGAGTAGAGATAAAGAGAAGATATTGTTGACTTGCGTCCATAAGTATGACAAAAAATTACTTAAGAAGGCACAAATCATTAGCAGCATTTCCAAGATAACAGAGAAACATGCAGTTCTCTTCACAGATAAAGAAGTCAATAGGACCAATATAGAGGGTACTCCTCTTATTGTTAAAAGAGAATTGAAGAAACTTAGAGATCCTGAGGAACTACTTGAGTTGATCATAGAGCGGATATGTGTAGATTGACCAAACTTTTATAAATAGGGTTGTCATTCCCGAGAACTACATTTCCATAACTATATGGAGAAAATGGCATTAAAATAAACAAATTGATATCTATGGCAGAAAAGAAAATAGTTGATTCAGTTGGAAAAGTCTTGGAAGAATCCAAAAAATTAGATAGAAAATTCAAGCAAAAGATAGATTTAGTGATAAATCTAAAAAACTTGGATCTTAATATTCCTAAGAATCGTATTGATGAGGAAATTATCCTACCTTATGGAAGGGGTAGTGAGGCAAAAGTAGCTCTTTTTGCGAGTGGTGAGCTAGCTCTTAAAGCAAAGAAACATGTAGACTTATTGATAAAACCTGAGGAGATTGAGGATTTTTCTACTGATAAAAGCAAGTTTAAGAAGGTGGCTGACTCACATCATTTCTTTATAGCAGAAGCACCTCTTATGCCTACAATTGGTAAAACTTTGGGTACTGTCTTAGGTCCAAGGGGTAAAATGCCTAAGCCTGTTCCTCCAAACGCAGATGTTTCAGGTTTGGTGAAAAATCTCCGTAGTACAGTTAAAGTACGATCTAAAAGTAATAAAACATTTCATACTATTGCAGGTGAGGAGACAATGTCTGAGGAAGACATTGCTGAGAATATATCTGCTATCATTAAACGACTGGAGAGTAAATTAGAACGCGGACGTATGAATATCGCCTCCGTCTATGTTAAGACGACCATGGGGCCTTCAGAGAGGATAATTTAGGGTGATCGTTGTGGCTCATGTTGCAGAATGGAAGTATAAGGAAGTAGAAGAGCTTACTACTCTTTTAACAGGAAACAAGATCATAGGCATTGTTGAGATTGGCGGTATCCCTGCTCCTCAGATGCAACAAATGAGAAGTAATTTACATGGAGCTGCTTTTGTTCGTTCTTCAAAAAATTCTCTTATACTTAGGGCCTTTGACGATGCTGAGAAAAAAATGAAAGGTATAGCAGGTTTGAAAGATTCAATTACTGGTCAGACTGCGATTATTGCTACTGAGATGAATCCTTTTAAACTCTATGGTCAAATTAAAGCCACAAGGACAATGGCCCCTGCAAAAGGCGGGGAAATTGTAAGTCATGATATAGAGGTTAAAGCAGGAGATACTCCGTTTAAACCTGGACCTATCGTTGGAGAATTACAGAAAGCCGGTATTCCTGCAGCCATTCAAAATGGCAAGGTTGCCATTAAGACGGATAAAGTTATTGTTCCTGCTGGGGAGAAGATACCCAAAGACGTGGCACAGATGCTCACGCGTCTTGAGATATATCCAATAGAGATAGGTATGTCTCTTCATGCAGTTTTTGAAGATGGAGACATATTCAAACCAGATGTCTTAGATATTGATCTTGACGAATTCATGTTAAAAATACAACAAGCTTCAAGCAATGCATTTAACCTTGCAGTAGAATCTGCATGGGCAAGTGAACTTACGATTAAACCTTTGCTTAATAAGGCATACAGCAATGCTTTCGCACTTGCTATGGAAAGCGGCATAATTACCAAGGACACAGTTGAGCATTTGGTTTCAAAGGCACATAGATCTATGATTGCAGTGGCATTACATGCACAGGATGCAATCGATGAGGATTTAAAGAAGATGATAACATAAAATAATGGAGGAAAAAAGAAATGGAATACATATACGGCGCAATGCTTCTTCATTCTGCAGGCAAAAAAATCACAGAAGAGAATATCAAAAAAGTTCTCACAGCTGCAGGCGTAAAGGCAGATGATGCAAGAATCAAGGCATTAACTGCATCCCTTGAGGGCGTAGACATTGAAGAGGCAATCAAAACCGCTGCAGTTCCGGTAGCTGCTGCACCAGCACAACCCGCAGCATCTGGAGACGAAGAAAAGAAAGAAGAAAAGAAAGAAAAGAAAGAAAAGGAAGAAGTCTCCGAGGAAGAAGCCGCAGCAGGACTTGGCGCATTATTCGGCTAAAAATATCTTTATTTGTTCTTTCCACATATGGGGCTGCAAAACAAAGAAATAATTTATTCTAAGTTTTGTGGATTTACTCACATTTGTTGAAAGAACGATCCTTTTCTCTTTTTTACAAATTTTTTGTAATTCGCAGGAAAATCATAAATGTTTTTCAATGTGAATATGTAACAAGTTAGATAAGAAATAGTTGAGGAGTGGGGGACGGGATGCGTTAATAGGAGAAATGTACCTCTAAGTGGAAAGCAAGTACTCAAGGTTACCTCCCCGTTTGTTATCAGGTCCCCCAGTTTCTAAATGTTTTTTTAGATAAATAGTTTTCTCTCATTTCCTTACTTCTGTTGTGATTTAAAAATAACGGGAGTAATAGGATTTTCTAGGATATGATGAGAAAATTGCGTTAATTCTATTATGGGCAAATGGTATCTCAGCTAAAATACTGCCCACCAACACCAAGACTTGGGTCGCCGAGAAGTATAAATTCCTCGATTGTGAAATAATCCCTGAAAACGTTGTTTATGTAATCATTTTGTGCCCGTGTAAGCATCTCCCCCGCCGTAACTCCCTCTTCATATGCTTTAAAGAAATGTACATCTAGATATCCTGCTCCAGCATAGACTCCATCCTTGTCTACCAATGTGTAAGCAGTTCTAGTGGAACCTACTGTTGCTATTGCACCCCCATTTTCCTTTTTTACAAAACTCCAAGCAAAGCACGGGTAGAAAATTGAAGGATCATAATCCAGTCTTGTAAAAATAGTCAGGAATCTGACTGTTTTATGATAATATTCATCTAGATCAGTAATATTAAAATCAAGTTTTGCAGTAAGGCATGCATCAAAAAAGATAATGGGTAGTTTGTTTTGATTTCTGAGATATTTGACAAATGGTGTGTAATAAAGAGGCTGTGTTATACCCATTTTACGTCTAAGCGAATTTGGCCGATAAGTGCCCCATCCATGTTCAAATCCATGACCTGCGTAGCTAACAAAACCCGCTCCTTTAGATATTGCTCTATTAAATGTTATGGCGTTTAAATTATGCTTGGATGCCCATAGTTTGATATGCTCGAAATCTGGTAATTGTTGTGATACTTTCCTATTTGTTATTTCACCCTCGTAGACAAATGGCAATGAGCCCTTAGATGGAGGAAATGTATCCCCACCGGCAAGCACTATTTTTTTGAACCATAGTTGGTTATAAGCCGTATTTTCATAATTGATTATCTTATTTACAACAATGTCTACCTCGTCTTGATTTGTACAAGCTAGGCGACCTATATGGACATCTGCATATAGATCGACATCATCGATGTTACTCGCCTCGGGTGGAAAACCTTCGTCGTAATCTATTTCTCCAAATAGATTATTCTCATTTGCATCCCAACTGCAGAACTGATTTTCAGAATCATAGATGTCCCCATAATATAGATCAGAGAGAATATCTGGTTCCCACCATGATGCATAGGTTTGTCTTATGGGTAGTTTCTTAACATCTCCAACCAAAAGCACATAGTGAGTGTTCCATTCTTCGATAGCATATTTGATAAAATATTTGATTTTTTCAGCATTGTCCCTTCCAGGAAAATCATTGTAGATTTCTTCCAATGTTGCAAGAGTTGTCTCTATCTCGTAACTGTTTTTATGAGAAATTAAAGGCTGTAGATTATTTAAAAATTCAGATGGAGTGATAATAACAAGATCATAATTATCAGAATATGTCTCTTTTATTTCTGATTGTTCATAGGCTATGCTTATTTCTATTCGCTCAGTATATTCGATGGATTTATCCAAAGGAATGTATCTAGCAGGGAAGATATGTAGTGAAAGAAATAATACATGTTCATTATCCTTGTTTAGACCAGTACCCATAGTATAACTGCACCATTCGCAGGGATATGGTTCAGAATTGCCGTAAATTTCCTGATTTAAAGTTCTCTTCATGTTGGCTGTTGCACCGTCCATCGTTTGTTTAGATGGTACTGGTCCGACGTGTTTTCCAACAATCATAGTTTTTGTTTTTGAAGGTGTAATTTCTACATTTGTTATCTTTGTTCCAGGTGTAAATTCATAGATTTTTGAATAAAATGGCATCATTGGTGCTTCTTTATAGGCTATAAACGAATTCGCCTCTTGTACATTGACTTTGATATATTCCCCGTCTTCGGTTAATACGGGTGGTGAAAAATTTTGAAAGAACGTTATCATTTCACCATCATATTGCATTTCTTCTATGTTTTCTGCTACTGTGTGAATAATGCCAGGTGAAACGCCGAGTCCAATGAAAAGGATAATCATTCCAAAAACAATTTTTTTTCTACATTTACTTCTGTTTATCATGTTTCTCCCCTGCTGAATGTATCTTGTCTAAGTAATCGCATGGTTTTATATTTAAATATTTCTATTATATTTTTGTACTTGTTAAAACCAGAAATATGATATTAAGTTAGTAGTAAGAGAAATTATCTGTTTAAGTAATCGGGACTATGATTGGCTGTTGTTAGCTCAACAAAGCATGTGAATAATTGGTATAAATTTCATTCTCTTCAATATCTATCATACTCAAAATTCTCAGAACCAATGCAAAAATTATAAAGAGTATACCTAATGGTGGATTTATAGCGTAAATTAATGTAAAAAGTATTACTATGAATGGTTCTATGGCGGAGTATAAAAAGTCTGCAAATTTTATTATTGCTGTAAAAATCGCAAGTAGTATTTCCCAGAGGTTGAATTCTCCATTAAGATTTACGGGTATGCTTTCACCGAACTTTCCTTCAATTAGTGACACCATATTTGAAATAACTGTCTTGATTGCATGGTTTGCATTTCCTGACAAAGATTCGACCTTCAAAAATATCTCTTTGAAACTATCTTTAGAATTACAGTTCGTATTAGAAAAAAAATGTTGTTTTTCATCTAGAAAATTCCTTGTTTTTTCCACTTCTTCTATTGCATCCATTATCGGGCTGGCATGAACATTTTGTACGGCAGTTGCAGATGAAAACATAAGAAATGTAATACCAATCGTAAAAAAAATTAAACCCTTTTTATACAGATTTCTTACCATATTATTTCTCTTCTTATCTCTTGTTATTATGGGGAATGCATTTCATAGACTTAAGTATTGTTGGAAAAATATTTATATGGTATATATTTTAATGGCAGTTGATACCATGATTCACTGTGTCATAATGTTAAAATGGATCCAAACTACATCCATGCATCAGCATCAAGACCCTTTTGTTCTGTTGATGCCATATCTGACAGTCCAAATGCCCCCTGGATATAGTTTTCAATCATTTTTTTGTACCATTTTAGATCAATTTCAGCCGTATCTTCTAGGAGATCAATAGGATACATATAATCAATAGGTTTTACACCACTTTTCGATGGTTTCGTAATGCCCGGAAGCGGTCTTTTTGTCACTACAAAGTTAAGTTTTACACGACTTTTTATTGGGTGGCCAAGAAGCTTTTCTAACGCTTTAGAACGTTTTGCAAAAGTGGAATCAGATCCATCTTGATTTTGCTTATATTTTCTTGCAGGTTGAACCGATTGTATAAGTTTTAAATCGCTTAAATCGACTTTTGATAAATCCAGCGTTGATACTATCTCTTTTGTGTTATTTCGTATGCTATTCTTTATCGCTTTTCTCGCCTCTTCTTCATCTGTCCAGCTTGGGTTTTCCTTAAGTACGTTCATCATAATGGTTTTAAGCACTTTTCTTGCAATGTTTGCTTTATCAGATCCTTTGAAGTTATTTCCCTTTGCAATCATCTCGATTTTTCCGTTTTTATTATCAAAAATAAGATAGTTTTTATGTTTTACGAATATCATTCCATCATGGATTTCTGGTTCTAATTCAAAATCTGGATAATTCAAATCTTCCTGCCATTTTTTGTTACATTCATCGATGGCGGAAAAAGCCACATCAGGTTTAGTAAGCCATATATCTCCATTCTCTCCTGTTGAAACTCCTAGCGATTTTGAAAATTCTGGGAGACTCTCTGCTGAACGAGAGCAGCCCAAATAAATTCCATCAGTGTCTCCATAGACGACACGTATGCCTTTATTTTCTAAATAATCGAGTGTATCGGCAAGTATCATCTGGCCTTTTGTAGTAATCGTAGCAGCACCCCATA
>RCNB010002988.1_pt1 | contig 10180 bp, 10 predicted proteins | sample 2041321 | NCBI WGS metagenome assembly RCNB01 (sample SAMN09708232, study PRJNA481090) | Marine sediment metagenome, whole genome shotgun sequencing project.
AATGGAGTATATCTCTGTAAAAAAATTAAATAGATTTACCATCTCCAATCGGAAGTGCTTTAAATTAATTATAAATTATAATTATTATGGAAACTTTATAAGGAGAGTAAATAAAAGTGAAGAAAAAGATGTTATTTCTGGTAATGTTTACTATCATATTTATCACATTCATAGCTGTCCTAAACTTAATTAATTTCAATCCTCAAGAAATTATTACAAATGGTGATGATAACTTTTTCCTTTTTGGAGGAGATGTTTTTCTCGCTAGACAGACACATCTTTCTATCGAGGAATATGATTATGATTGGCCATTAAATAATATCTCAGATTGGATTGAATCAGCAGATCTTAATCTGATAAATCTTGAATGTGTTATATCAAATAAGGGCAGACCTTGTTTTAAAGGGGAAAAAAGTCCATATTACTTTAGAGCGAGACCCGATATGATAAATATCTTATCAGAATCTGGAATAGAAATTATTACAGGTGCTAACAACCATGCGGGTGATTATGGGGATGAAGCCCTTCTTGAAGAAATGAATATTTTAGATCAAGCGTGTATAGGATATGTTGGTATTGGTAGAAACCTTAGTGAATCAAGAGGTTGCAAAATTTTTAAGGCGGGTAATATCACGATAGGTCTAATTGGTATTGATATGACACAGAGTACAAGCAAGGCTAAAGAAAACCAACCTGGTACCAATTGGCTGGATGAAGAGGATATTGATAATGCTGTAGAGGTAGTTCAGAATGAGGTTAACAAGGCAAGAAGATTTTCTGATATGGTATTTCTTACTATTCATTGGGGGGCAAATGGAAAAAGTGAACCAACTGAAAATAGAAGAAAGCTTGCATCAAGATTTATTCGGGAGGCAGAAGTTGATTGTATTTTGGGCCATAGTGCCCATTTATTTCAGGGTGTAGAAATAATTGATGAAAAGCCTGTAATTTATGATGCGGGGAATCTATTGTTAGATTACAATGGAGAAGATTGGTATCATAAGTCGTTACTATTTAAACTTCGTTTGGAAAAACAAGGAGTAACAGAAATTGAATTATTACCAATAAGATTATTTAAGTCTCATACCACCAAAGCAAATTCATATTTATCTCAAGATATATTAACGAGATTTAGTCAATTATGTAAAAAACTTGGAACAGATATTTTCATTCAAGATAATAAAGGATATATTCTATTAAAACCTATCAAAAATAACAGTTATCTAGATAAAGAAAAAGAAGAATTTGAAAAAATACCATGTCTTCCAGTGTATGGTGAATTAAAATCAAATGTAATTTTAGAAGAACTTCCAAAAAATATAAATCCTTTACATGTAATCTTTTCTCCAGGTATAGAATTATTAGGATATAGATTAGATGATCTTGAAAAAAGGAAAAACGAAGGATTTTTTATTACAACTTATTGGAAAACAATACAAAAAATATCTGATTCATATGTGATTTCTATTCAACTTGTACCTCAAAGTTATGGGCCGATATGGGATAATGATGATTCAATTAGAAATCATGAGCCAGGTGATTGGTCTTACCCTACTAAATTATGGCAACCAGGGGAAATAATTGAAGATTATTTCTTTGTTAGAGCTAATAAACAATCTGCAATAGGTCTGCATGATATTTACATTAGTCTGATTCCCTCGTTTGGTTTAAATGAGGAATTAAAAATCACTAGTCCTAATAATCTTAAAGGGGAGAACAGGGTTTTAATTGGTAAAATAAATATCATTGAATAATTATTTACATACTATAGGGTGCATTATTGTTGAAAAAAATACAAATAATACACATCATAATCAGCATGTAATTAAACAGCAAGAAAAGAAAGTAAAGGATAAATGGTCAATAAGCAAAGAAACTAGTGATTATGTAATCAAGTTTTTCTACAACAGCCTGATTTAGGTCGATCATTGCAGTTTTGTTTTTGTTCAAACTTACAGTTCTGTGTAGGGCATTCTTCCGGATTAAGGCATTGTCCGTTTTGTTGACATTGCGATTCTTCATCTGGTATATTGTTTTGTTGAGGTTGTGTTTTATTATTGATTATATCACTAGCAGATATTCCAATTGCAGCTATAGCAATAGCTACGATTGTTAATATTATCAATATCTGGAATTTTCTATTTATCTTCATTTTGTGTCCCCATTAACAATTGTTAATTATACATTGTTTGATATAAATAATTTACTATTAAATCTTATTCAAACATGCTAAACTTTAACATTAAAATTAGAAAGAAATAATGTTCTGAGTGAATTTCTATCAATAATTAAACTAAAAAAGATAAAAGAAAGTTTACTGGTTATAAAACCAAAAATTGACGTAGAAGATGGAAAAGAAATGGATGATTTTCTAAAAAGTTTAAGATTTATGTATTTATTGATATGAATTTTTGCATAATGATCTGTAATCGTTCAGGTCATTTTCGGAAAATATCAAGTTCATTTATGATGATTTTTTTAAATTTGTGAATTATGATTTGAATCTAAGTATTCCACCAATATGTCCAAGTTTTGATATTTCTTCATCATCTGTAAACTCAATTTTAGCATCGGTTCGTTCTGCAAACTCAATAATTTCTTCCATCACATCTGCTTCTGATACAGGTTCACCACATACAGGACAATCTTTTATTGGACCTGCTTTAACTATTTGACAATGTTCACAGATACATCCTTTGAGTTTGTAATCTTTTTCAACGATTAATAATTCAACTGCCCCATTCTTGACAGCCCTTAATGTATCATCCAAACCATAGACTGCTAAACCATCTTTGAGTATTTCTTGTTTAAGATGTTCTACCGCTTCATGGCTATCTGTTTTCTCACGTTCTGATATGAGATGGATAGATTCTTTCAAAAGTCTTTTTTCATCGTCTATATCAACATCAATAACATCAATAATTCTATTTTGTAGATGTTTAGGAAGCAGATCTCTAAACTGTATTTTTGCAGGACCCGGACCCGCTAGAACAATTTTTTCATCAGTTATTTTTTCCAATTTTTCTGTAACTTCTGAAAAAAAATCACGAATCGCACCCTTTCGTATTCTTTGAAAACGTGCCTGAGACATGCCACCCTTTTTATGTTTATTCATAATGTCAAATGATATATTTTTTTCCTCTATTTGTCCCAGATAGACAGAAAAGATTTTTGCATGATTTGAATTTAGAAGAATTAAGGTAAATGGTTCTAATTCATCAAGAATCCTAGCAAGGGGTCTTATATAAGGCGATGAATCTACAATTAAAGAATTATTTACCTCGATATGCAACAGAATAGATGTAAAGAAATTATGTGAATGGGATGCAAATATTGCAATATTATCTGATATATTTTTTTTTAGGAATTCATTTATTTCCTCTATAGTTTTCATAAAATTATTTTGTTCATCTCTATCAAGCAAAGATTTACAAATGTCAACTCTTTTTTCTAAGAATGTTTTATCTATATGTCTATTTAAATAAACTGATATATATGTGTCCCGACTATTTTTGTCATATATTTCTGATAGTTCCCTAATTATATTCCTTAATTCATTTTTCATTTTTTCAATAATTGAATATTTGTAGGGTTTCATAATATTTTGCAATATTTTTGTATAATAATGATCTCCATCTTCATCATAATCAGCAAATAAAAATATTTAATCTATTTGTTAAATCATACGATATGAATATAAAATAAACTTATTATGAATATTTAAAAACAATAAGACTATAATAGATATCTTTCTATCTAGGTTTTTTATATGAAGATTCAAACTCAGTGTGTTCCATGTTTACTAAAACGTATTATTTTTGAAGCAGAACAGAGTACTAAAAATCCTAAAATAAAAACCAAAGTTATACGTAATGCCTGTAAAGTTATCTCTGATCTTTATGATCCAAATGGATGCAGTGCAGAAATTGCTACAGATGTGCATAGACTGGTTTATGAAACACTTGGTGATGATGATCCATATAAGGATTTAAAAAACCAAAGCAACAAAGTTGCGATGTCACTTGTTCCAAAAGTTGAAAAACTCATTGAAGAATCTAATGATCCATTGAAAATGAGTATGTTATGTTCAATTGTTGGAAACACTATGGATTTTGGAATAGAGGGAGTGAGTACACATCCAGAAACGCTTAGGGATATCTTTGAAGAAAAAGTAGCTGATGGGCTTGGATATGATGACTCGATAAAGTTAAAGAAATTATTAAAAAAATCAAAAAATGTCTTGCTATTCACAGATAATTGTGGCGAAATAGTATTTGATAAAATTCTTTGTCGGGAGCTGAAGAAGTTCAACCCAAAAATGTTTTTAACTTTAGTTGTCAAGGGTAAACCAATTCTTAGCGATGCAACTATAGAAGATGCTGAAAAAATACAGTTTGAAGAAGTTGTAGACAAAATTCTCACAACAGGATGTTTTGCAGTTGGTGTAGATTTCAGTAAAATCTCATCTGAACTTAATGTTATATTAAAACAAGTGGATTTGACAATTTGCAAGGGTATGGCAAACTATGAATCTTTTTCAGAAACTGATTATTATCCTATAGCGTATCTTATGAGAACAAAGTGTGAGCCTATTGCTACATCTATGAATATACCTGCTAACATCAATGCAATAAAATTATATGAGTGAACAAATTAACTATTTTGCTATCATTGCCCTAAGCCAATCAGCAACATTCTCTGCATGATCTGCAATATCATCAACCCAATCTGCAATTTTTAATAGATGGTAAACATCCATAGGATCAAGTTTCTTCTCAAGTTTATAAATGCCTTTCGTTATTTCATTTTTCTTTTGGTCAGCCTTCCATTCACCTTCATGTACTTTGTAGATAAACTGTTTAGTTTGTTCTCGTTCACGTTTTACAAAACTAGTTTCAACCAAATCTTTAATGTTTCCAACAGCATTCTGCATTGCTACTACCGTTTTCAAAACGAGCTTTGCATGCTTAATGAACAAATCTTGCAATTGTTCTGGAATTTTAGTGTGGCGCATATCAAGCATATTGACTAGGTTTTCTGCATGATCTAAAATTGCATCCTGCTCTCTTAATGCCCACATAAATTTACCCTTGTCAACAGGCATAAAAAGTGAAGATGGAAGATGATTTCGTAAATTTCCTTTTATAAGGTCAGCTTCATGCTCAATTTTTGATACATTTTCGGCTAATTCAGAGAATCCTTTATAGTCACCTTTATAGTATTTAACTAATCCATCTCCAAGAATATCAATACATTCTCTAACTTTTTCCATATGATCTAGTAGTTGACCAAAAGGTGATTTTTTTCTAAAGACATCAACAACTGGTGCTCTGAAATGATCTTTTTTATTTTCCATTTTTTCTCACCTATTTCTTATCCTATTATTGCTCTTAAGCATATAAAAATTACCGCTGAAGTAGCAGCAGCAATTGGTACTGTAAGCAACCATGACACAACAATTTTTTTAATTACACTTAAATCAACAGCTTCCAAACCTCTGGCAAGCCCCACTCCAATAACTGCCCCAACTACTGTGTGGGATGTAGAGACTGGGAGACCTAGTTTTGATGCCACAAGTACTGTTGTGGCAGCTGCAAAATCAACTGAAAATCCTCTTGTATTGGTAAGGCTTGTTATTCTTCCCCCTACAGTTCTCATGACCCTACGTCCCCATGTCAAGCACCCTAAAGCTATCCCAATTCCACCAAGTGCTAATAGTTCAGTAGGAATCGCTGCAGTTAAACTCATTTCACCACTAGCCAGAGGGATAATTGCCGCAACTGGTGCTATAGCATTGGCTACATCATTTGCACCATGTGAAAATGCAACATAGCAAGAGGTGACAATTTGTAATTTTCTAAAAATACCTTCAACAGTTACATAATCTTGAGCAGACTTGGCTTCAATATTTCTAAGTAAAAACATCGCTATTACACAAGCAATTGCAGAAACAACTGTCGAAATTAATAGAACCTCTGGTAAATCTGATATCCCGCTAATTTCACTCAATTTTGTTTTTAAAAATAGAGATGAAACAATTAAAAATGCAGTAACACCGATAGCAATTGGTCCAATAATTTTACTGGCTTTTACAGGTTCATCTTTGGCAAAAATCGTTTTTACTATGATTTTAAAAACAATAAAAGCAATTATGCAGCCAAAAAGGGGTGAAAGTATCCAACTAGATGCAACTTTTCCCATGACAGTCCAATCAATTGAGGATACTCCTCCCGCAATTATGCCAAAACCGATTAGTGCACCAATTACCGAATGTGTTGTGGATATTGGTAGTTCTCTCCAGGTTGATAGAGTCACCCAAATTGCAGCTGCAATAAGAGATGCTATAAAACCCAGTAGCAAAGTGTGAGGATCTGAAATCATGCTGGCCTTTACAATACCGCCTTTGATTGTGCCAGCAACATGAGGGCCTAAAAGTATGGCACCGGCAAAATTTAGAATGCCTGCGATGAGTACTGCCTGCTTAAAAGTGATTGCTTTTGCCCCAACAGCAGTAGCCATGGAATTGGCAACATCATTTGCACCGATGCTCCATGCCATGTAAAAACCGATAGCAGCTGCACCACCTGCAATGAATAATAACGTTGGATCCAACGAAAACCTCCACCTTAATTAATGTGATAATAGGACAGGAAACTCATTTTCCATAAATAAATATTACTAAATAAACAACTACTCTATTTTGATATCTGGATTATAATATACATTATTATAATGTCTACTCTCTAGATTAAACTTAATCATTTCTTTTTGCTTATTATTTGTAATATTTACAACCGTAACTATAATGTTCTCGTTATCAATGTCAATGATGTTAAATGTATGTCCAAAATGTCCTCTGGTTCTGTTACAAGAAAAAGTACCTGCATTCACAAGTAGAGTTTTATGAATTTTAACACCATAAGGAACATGTCTATGTCCCATAAGTACTAGTGGTATTTCATTTTTTAAGATAATGTCAAGAGTTTCACCAGCATCTTCAATGATGTTTTTTTCCCTACCTGAGTTCGGTACTGGAATGAGATGATGATGAAAACCAACAATTGTAAGTTGTTTCCCTTTTTTTATCCCGCGTTCTATTAGTCTGTGTCTTCTTCTCCCAAGTCTTCCGTCATCTTTATCCGGTTCACTTGATGGAAGACCGACAAAGTTTAGATTTTTATAGGTATGTATAAAACTTGGATCGCCAAAAAACTCAGGGAATAATTTGTATCCAAGATTCCGTTCATCATGATTACCTGGTACAATAACGATTTTACCATTGATATTCTTTAATTTTTCTTTAGCAAGTTCATACTCTGAAAGAAGTCCCCAAGTTGTTAAATCACCTGAAATAAAAATTAGATCCGATTCAGTTTTGTTTAAAAGTTTCACAGCGTTGTCAAAAACCTTGCTATTGAAATCATTACCATAATTGCAATGTATATCAGATATATGTGCGATTCTCATTAATCGCGATAAATCTTTCCCTTTCTTATATGTTTATCTCAACATTATCTAAAGTGGAAAATAATTTTTAAACTCCATGATGTATTTTAAGAAGGTAAAAAGTAAATAAACTATTATTGTTTTACAATATTGTGCACTTATTAGAAACGATTTTGCTATTATCTTTTGCATTTTTACCTCCAATTATATATGCAATATGGATTAGAAACACAGAAAAATACAATAGGGAGAAATGGAAACCGATAATTGTATGTTTTTTATGGGGTGCAACTATTGCTATAGCCGCCTCTATAATTTTAGAGTTGATCCTTGGTATTTCAATTACTATTTCCTTTGATGATGGCAACACTTTTGGTCTTATAACTGCAATAATTATAGCTCCTTTTGCTGAGGAATTGATTAAACCCCTTGCACTAAGAACTAAAATAGTTAAAAAAGAGCTTGACGAACTTGAGGATGGACTCATTTATGGTGCAGTGGCAGGGCTAGGCTTTTCTGCAACAGAAAATTTGCTTTATGGCTGGGGTTTTTTATCTGAAGGGCTATTTATTTTCCTTGTTTTGATTATAATACGAAGTTTTGGCGGATGTTTATTACATGCATCTGCAACTGCGTTAACTGGATACGGATATGGAAAAACAATTATTCGTAGAAAATCAATATTACGTATTATTCCATTTTTTATTCTGGCATTTTTTGTTCATGCTTTCTATAATTTTCTCGTTTCTCTTGAAATTGCAGGGATGGTAATAAGTTTATTTGCCGCATTGATGTTTGTGGTAATATCAATACATCTTGTTAGAAAGAAAATAAGAACTCTTGACAGGTCAAATAGATAATAAATTTGTTGATATATTGATTTAATTATTAGAAAAAATCTGAATTGAAATTACAAAAAAACATCTAACACAGGTATTATTAAATAACAATTGTAGAGTTAAATAAAAATTAATATAAAATTGAGGAAAAAGGCAAGGGTCTATTTAACAGAATAATATTCACTCTAAATCAGACCCCTGACTTAAATATTATTAGAATTTTTATAAATAACCAGTTCCATTAATTTTAATAATTTTAAAATCATTTCTATTTTCTACATGGAATATCTCTTGATTTGAGAAGAATTTACGTATAAGCCACATGTTTGTCTGTGAATGGCAGCTTATCTCTCTAACAATACATACAGACTGTTCATTCTCTTTTGCTAGTATTACAAAAGGCAGTATCTGATCTAAGGCATGTATGTCAAGTGTTGCACCTGATTTAACTTCGTGGATTAGTTCAGTTGCAACGTTCTCCCCGATTTTTTCAGCGGACAATCCTCTTTCCCCTAATATAGTTGCACCCAAAATAGCATCATGTGTTCGTGTCCACAAAGAAATTCCAGTTCCTGCAGAGAGTGATGTAGTTTTTTCTATTTTTAATCGCGCATCCAAATTTTTATTGAGCAATGTTTTCATCGCAGCATGCTTCATTCTTTTGCTTATGTGATCTGGAAGATTTGCAATATTAATAATGCCTTCAACAGTAGTAAATTCCTGTTTTTTATCTAGATATAATGGCTGGATGTCTTTGCAAGGGTTGATAGTTAATACGACTTCACCTCCCCCTTTTGGATAGTATCCTCTTTTTATCAAATGAACGTTAACATTCAATCCTATTTTTTTAATTAAAGTTAGAAAAACATGTTTGAAGTAATCCCATGATGGTGACCATTTGACATCTGTCCCACCGGTTACTTTTAGTGTTATTGGTGAATTTGTCCGTAACGAACATAATATACATGCCTGTAAAACTAGCATGATACTTCCTGCAGTACCTATATCAAAATGATAGTCCCCACTTGTAATTTTTCCTGGTGAAAATGTTAGATTGGAGGAACCAATGGTTAGCCCGTCAGTTTCTGCGTTACAAAGTTCTTCCATTATCTTTATGGCAGTATAATGCTGTGACTTTATACCTGGTTTTGGTCTATTGGCACGAATATTATTTATTTCTAACGGTGTTTTTGTCAAAACAGACAGTGCAACGGCAGTACGGAGAATTTGCCCTCCACCTTCACCATATGAACCATCTATGTGTAACAATTGATATCACCATCACATAATTAAAACATCTAAAAGCATTTCAAGTGCTGCATTACATGTGCTATCTTTATTCTTCAATCTATCTCCAGGAAAATTAAACTTTTTAACAATAGTTACTTTTCTAGTAGAAACAGCGATGTATACTAACCCTATTGGTTTTTCCTTTGTTCCTCCAGTTGGTCCAGCTATGCCTGTGGTAGATATCCCAATATCAACATTCAATAATTTCCTTACTCCATCAGCCATAGATTTTGCCACTTCCTTACTTACTGCTCCATATTTTTTTAACATTATTTCTGAAATATCTAATAATTTCACTTTTGATTTATTGTTATATGCAATAATTCCCAATTTGAAATATTCAGAACTACCAGAAACGTTTGTAAAAGTATTACCAATGAGTCCCCCAGTGCATGATTCAGCAGTAGCAATACTTAGATTTTGATTTTTTAATTCTAAAAAAATTGTATTAATAAGTTCTCCATCTAACACAGACATTACCTCAATTATTATGCAAATGAATGTTACAATATATAAAGGATTTACACAGAATAATATTAAATATTAGACATATAAATATCGTTGATATTAGTAATTAATAAAAATAATTTTTAAAGTTTGTAAAA